>OGDF01000097.1_pt1 | contig 123843 bp, 122 predicted proteins | sample 1570141 | NCBI WGS metagenome assembly OGDF01 (sample SAMEA4370581, study PRJEB24528) | human gut metagenome | reverse complement strand
CAACTGTACCACGACCTGTGATTGTGAATACATCCTCTACTGGCATAAGGAATGGCTTATCTGTATCACGCTCTGGGTTTGGAATGTACTCATCAACTGTGTCCATGAGTTCCATAATCTTGTCTCCCCACTCGCTGTTAGGATCTTCAAGAGCTTTAAGAGCTGAACCTTTGATGATTGGACAATCTTCAAAACCGTACTCTTCAAGAGCTTCTGTAACTTCCATCTCTACTAATTCGATAAGCTCAGGATCGTCAACCATATCGCACTTGTTAAGGAATACTACGATATAAGGAACGTTAACCTGACGAGAAAGTAAGATATGCTCTTTTGTCTGAGCCATAACACCGTCAGTAGCAGCAACTACAAGGATAGCACCGTCCATCTGAGCAGCACCTGTAATCATGTTCTTTACGTAATCAGCATGGCCTGGGCAGTCAACGTGAGCGTAATGTCTCTTCTCTGTCTCATACTCAACGTGAGCTGTAGAGATTGTGATACCTCTTTCTCTCTCTTCTGGAGCCTTATCGATGTTCTCGAAATCTACTGCTGCGTTACCAGCAACTCTAGCTGCAAGTGTCTTTGTGATAGCAGCTGTAAGTGTTGTTTTACCATGATCTACGTGACCGATAGTACCAATGTTGCAATGAGGTTTAGTTCTTTCAAACTTTTCTTTAGCCATTTTTAATTATCCTCCTTAAATTCATAGGCTTTGCCTAACTAATTTTCATTTTTCGATTTCCGCGTTTTTATAACACTATGAAAAGTATTATATTGCAAATACATCTATTTTTCAAGTCTTTTTAAAGACTTTTACATGGAAAAGACCCTTAAAATTCATTATTCCAAAAATCTTTTCCATGATAAATTTTATATTTTTAAGAATTACTCTGCATTCTTACCTGCAAGAACTTTGTCCTGAACATTCTTTGGACACTGCTGATACTTCTCAAAGAACATTGAGTAGTTACCACGTCCCTGTGTTGTAGAACGAAGTTCTGTAGAATATCCGAACATCTCAGCAAGTGGAACGAAAGCTCTAACAATCTTTCCGCCTCCGATGTCATCCATTCCTTCAATCTGTCCACGCTTAGCGTTAAGACTTCCGATAACATCACCCATGTATTCCTCAGGCATAGTAACTTCAACCTTCATGATAGGCTCAAGTAATACTGCGTTACCTTTCTTCATAGCATCTTTGAATGCCATAGAACCGGCAATATGGAATGCCATTTCTGATGAATCGACTTCATGGTATGAACCATCCCATACAGTAGCATGTACACCAAGTACAGGGAATCCACCAAGGATACCAGCCTGAGCTGCTTCCTCGATACCTTCACCAACAGCTGGAATGTATTCCTTAGGAATAGCACCACCGACTACTGTTGACTCAAACTTGAATGGTTCCTCACCGTTAGGATCCATAGGCTCAAACTTAACTTTACAATGTCCGTACTGACCACGTCCACCTGACTGTTTAGCATATTTACTGTCAATATCAACAGCAGTTGTAAATGTCTCTTTGTATGCAACCTGTGGAGCACCTACATTAGCTTCTACATTGAACTCACGAAGAAGTCTGTCTACGATAACTTCAAGATGAAGCTCACCCATACCTGCGATAATTGTCTGACCAGTCTCCTGATCTGTATGAGCTTTAAATGTTGGATCTTCTTCAGCAAGTTTTGCTAAAGCTTCACCCATCTTACCCTGATCATTCTTTGTCTTAGGCTCAATAGCGAGCTCGATAACAGGCTCAGGGAATTCCATAGATTCAAGAATAACAGGATGCTGCTCATCACAGATTGTATCACCTGTTGTTGTAATCTTAAATCCAACTGCTGCTGCGATATCACCAGAGTAAACTTTGTCGATTTCGCTACGGCTGTTAGCATGCATCTGCACGATACGACCTACACGCTCTTTCTTCTGCTTTGTTGCATTAAGAACATATGAACCTGAGTTTAATGTTCCTGAATAAACACGGAAGAATGCAAGCTTTCCAACGAATGGATCAGTCATAATCTTGAATGCAAGTGCTGCAAATGGCTCGTCATCAGAAGATTTACGAACAACTTCGTTACCTTCCTCGTCTGTACCTGTAATATCAGGAATATCTGTTGGTGCAGGCATGAATTCAACTACGCCATCAAGTAACTTCTGAACACCCTTGTTCTTATATGCAGAACCACAATATACAGGTACTGCTTCACAAGCGATTGTTCCTTTACGAAGTGCTTTCTTTAACTCGTCGATTGTTGGCTCTTCACCTTCAAGATATTTCTCTAACAAGTCATCATCTAACTCGCAGACTTTCTCGATAAGGTTGTTGTGCCATTCATCAGCGAGATCTTTGAGGTCATCAGGTATTGTAGTAATCTCAATATCTGTTCCCTCATCATTTTTATAGTAATATGCATCCATTTCAAAAAGGTCGATAAGTCCGATAAAGCTGTCTTCCTTACCGATTGGAATCTGAACAGGGATAGCATTTTTTCCAAGACGATCAATAATTGTCTGTACAGACATGAAGAAATCTGCACCCATTTTATCCATCTTGTTGATGAATGCCATACGAGGTACATTGTATGTGTCAGCCTGACGCCATACATTTTCTGACTGAGGCTCAACACCGGCCTTAGCATCAAATACACCTACAGCACCATCAAGTACACGGAGTGAACGCTCAACCTCAACTGTGAAGTCTACGTGTCCTGGTGTATCAATGATGTTGATACGATGCTCTAAAGCACCCGGTTTCTTCTTATGATGATCTTCAAGTGTCCAATGACATGTTGTAGCAGCTGAAGTAATTGTGATACCTCTTTCTTTTTCCTGCTCCATCCAGTCCATTGTTGAGGCACCATCATGTGTCTCACCGATCTTATAATTTACACCTGTGTAATATAAGATACGCTCTGTTAATGTAGTCTTACCGGCATCGATATGAGCCATGATACCGATATTTCTAGTTCTATCAAGTGGATATTCTCTTCCAGCCAAGACTCTTTACCTCCTTACCAACGATAATGTGCAAAAGCCTTATTAGCTTCAGCCATCTTATGCATGTCTTCTTTCTTCTTTACAGATGCGCCTGTATTGTTAGAAGCATCTAAAATCTCGTTAGCAAGTCTTTCTTTCATTGTTTTCTCACTTCTCTTACGAGAGTAGAGTGTAAGCCAACGAAGAGCTAAAGCCTGTCTTCTGTCAGGTCTAACTTCAATAGGTACCTGATATGTTGCACCACCGATACGTCTAGCCTTAACCTCGAGCTGTGGCATAATATTGTTCATAGCCTCCTCGAATACTTCAATAGCGTCCTTACCAGACTTCTCTGCAACTTCATCAAATGCACCATAAACGATTTTCTGAGCAACACCCTTTTTACCATCTAACATGATGTTGTTTACAAGCTTAGTAACAACTTTGTTCTTGTAAACTGGATCTGCTAACACGTCTCTTTTCTGTATATGTCCTTTACGTGGCACGTTACTTCCCTCCTTAACATTATTTAGTAATACTAACAGCCGACACTGCATTTTCGTATCACTATCATTAATTCATCGGTACTCACAATTTCTAAGTGTCCGCACCAGGTTAATTATGTGAAATTAATCCGGCACTTCTCCAAATTAGTGAATCTTACTTCTTAGGTCTCTTTGCTCCATACTTAGAACGACCCTGCTTTCTGTTTGCAACACCTGCTGTATCAAGTGTACCACGAACGATATGGTATCTTGTACCAGGTAAATCCTTTACTCTACCACCACGGATAAGAACTACACTATGCTCCTGAAGGTTGTGTCCTTCACCTGGGATATAGCTAGTTACTTCGATACCGTTTGAGAGACGAACTCTGGCTGTTTTTCTAAGAGCTGAGTTAGGTTTCTTAGGTGTAGCAGTACGAACTGCAGTACAAACACCTCTCTTCTGTGGAGAGCTCTGTGCTACTGTTTTCTTATTCAAAGAATTGTAAGTGTACTGAAGTGCAGGAGAATTAGACTTCTTTGTTGAGGCCTTTCTTCCCTTTCTTACTAACTGGTTAAATGTTGGCATTAATTTCACCTCCTATGTTTATAGTCAAAAAGTTAATGTATGCAAAAACGCACACTCACTCAGTATAATAAGTAAGTATGCGCTTGTCAAGACTTTTTTTCTAAATTTATTTGGCAATTTTATTTGGATTTCAAATCGGACAGCATATCTTTAATACTTCCCACTGAGAAGCCTTTTCTATAAAGTTTTGCTACAAGCTTCCGGCTTTCTTCATATGAAAGTTCTGAAGCTTTTTCTGCGTCAAGCCCTAGCTTTTCAAATTGTCTTTTGAGTGCCGCACTGTCATCATAATCTATATTTTCAAGTGCCAGCTCTATATATTGTTCTGAAACATGCCTCTTATAAAGATCCTGTCTCAGTCTCTTTATACTCCTGCTTTCATGATATATTTCAACAAACCTTTTTGCATATCTCTCGTCATCAATATAATGAAAACTTCTGACATACTCTACAGCTTCGTTTACAGCCTCATCACTAAAACCCGCTTTTGACAGTTTATCTGTAAGTTCCCACTCCGTCCTGTCATTATGCTGTAATATAAGCATGGCTCTCTTTTTTGCTTTTAATAACTCATCATTTTTCTCTTCACTTGCTGCCATGATAAATTTTAATTTTCTTTCTCTTCAATAATACTGTCTGTCGGTGTTTCTGTACTTTCTGTCTCATCAGCAAATACACTTTCTTCTTCATCCGATTTGATTTCTTTTGAAAACTTTTCCCTTACTTTCTGCTCAATCTCCGCCATAATATCAGGATGTTCTTTTAGATATGTCTTTGCATTTTCTCTTCCCTGACCAATCTTGTTTCCGTCGTATGCATACCACGCACCACTCTTGTTTACTATATCTTCTTTGGCGGCAAGGTCAAGAATATCTCCCTCTCTTGATATACCCTCTCCGTATATAATATCAACTTCCGCTTCACGGAATGGTGGTGCAACCTTATTTTTCACAACTTTTATGCGTGTACGGTTTCCGATAGCTTCGCCATCTTTCTTTATCTGCTCACCACGTCTTACCTCAAGTCTGATAGATGAATAATATTTAAGTGCACGGCCACCTGTAGTAGTCTCAGGATTTCCAAACATAACACCTACTTTTTCACGAAGCTGGTTGATAAAGATAACCGTACAGCTTGTCTTTCCTATAATCGCTGTAAGTTTTCTAAGTGCCTGAGACATAAGTCTCGCCTGAAGTCCCACATGACTGTCACCCATATCACCTTCAATCTCAGCCTTTGGAACAAGAGCTGCAACCGAATCCACGATAACTATATCTATGGCTCCTGAACGAACCATAGTCTCTGTAATCTCAAGTGCCTGCTCACCTGTGTCAGGCTGTGATATATATAAATTGTCAATATCTACACCAATCTTTTTTGCATATACCGGATCAAGGGCATGCTCTGCATCTATAAATCCTGCAATGCCTCCTCTTTTTTGTACCTCTGCCACCATATGAAGTGCTACTGTAGTCTTTCCTCCTGACTCCGGTCCATATACTTCAACAACTCTTCCCTTTGGAACACCTCCGACTCCAAGAGCAATGTCAAGAGAAAGTGAACCTGATGGCACTGTTTCCACATTGAGATGTGTATTATCTCCAAGCTTCATAACTGCGCCTTTTCCATAATTTCTCTCTATCTGTGCCATAGCAGATTCTAATGCTTTTAACTTGTTCTCATCAATATTTGGTTTTGCCATTTTTAAATCCTCCTTTTACGAACAGATGTTCCTGACATCTATATTATATTCTTTATATAAAATTGTCAATCATTTTTTTACACAGATAAATTATATTTTTTTGTACTATCTGTTTCTATATGTTTTTTTTACAAAAATGTATTTCATTTTCTGTATATTCTTTATAATAGAAATTAAATTTTCGTCATTTTTTGTCATTTTTATAAAAAGTAGACAAAAACTTTATTTTTTTAAACGAGATTTTTTTAGCAACATATATGATTTTGTGTTAGACTATATGCATGATGTAAGAGACAAAATACCTTTTGTTTCAAACATCTGTACTTTATGATATATGAAACTAAATCTAACACAATTTCTGATACATATATCATACTATTATTTTGAAAGGTCGTGTTTTTATGACGCAGAAAACCGTAAATGCCGGAGAATTTTACAAACATTTTAAAGGACAGCTATATCAGGTAAGAGCATTGGCTGAAAACAGTGAGGACAATACGCCAATGGTTGTATATCAGGCAATGTACGCCCCTTTTAAAATCTGGGTAAGACCACTTTCAACGTTTCTCGAAAAGCTTGATAAAGAAAAATATCCCGACGCAGCGCAGGAATATAGGTTTGAAAGAATTATATTAGATGACCGCCAAAATACAGAGGCTGCAAACTGTATGTCAAATTCTATGCAATCTACCGAACCACTTGCAAAATCAAATATTGAACAAAAATCAATTCATCAAGCAGGCACAGCTGCAGAACCGGACATCGTACAATCTGAAAAATCAGCTGCCGTTACAAACACCATACATCCAGAAGAAGCCATAACAGTATCTGACGAAGAAATCACTGATGCACTTTTATCGGGTCAGGTCGAAAGAAAACTTTCCGGAAAGATTTCAGACAATCAATTGGCTGCAAAAGGTCTTATGATTTTCCTTGACGCTGAAAATTATCATGATAAACGCCATATTTTTTCAAGTCTTGAACCATATCTTAATGATACAATGCTTAACAACATTGCCGTTACTCTTGACCTTGTTCTCGATGAAGGCAGCAAGGAACAGCATTTCGAAACAATTTTGAATTGTCTTGAAACACATGAGCATTATGAATGTAACAGACTTCGTTAAAAATGCTAAAAAGGAAGCCGTATATCGGAAATCCAGCCGAAAGGATTCGTTTTAAGAGAATATCAGAATTACATTAAAAATAAGAAATGAGGATATATAAATGAAATTAAATAAAGAAAGCATGCTTGTATATGCTATAACAGACAGACATTGGACTGGCATGCAAACCCTTGAACAGCAGGTAGATGACGTTCTTAAAAATGGTGCCACTTTTTTGCAAATCCGCGAAAAAAACATGCCACATGACGAACTTGTAAAAGAAGCGGTACACATCAAAGAGATTGCCGCAAAATATAATGTTCCTGTTGTTATTGATGACGATATTTATGCTGTTATGGAAGCTGGTGTTGACGGTGTTCATATTGGTCAGAATGATATGGATTATGTTGAAGCAAGAAAGCTTCTCGGTGATGACAAAATTATCGGAATGACAGCTCCAAGCGTTACACTTGCAAAAAAAGCAGAAAAACTCGGTGCTGATTATATCGGTGCAGGTGCAGTCTTTAGCACAAACACCAAAAAAGATACAAAACCGCTTGAACTTAGCACACTTAAAGAAATATGCAACAGCGTTTCCATTCCTGTTGTTGCGATCGGAGGTATCGACCACTCTAATGTCAGAGAACTTAAGGGAACCGATATAGACGGAGTTGCCGTAATCTCCGCACTTTTTGGAGCAAGTGACCCCGGCGAAGCCACAAGAGAACTTGTTTCAATTATGAAAGATGTTATTAAATAATCAAATAAATATAAATAATACTTATCGCAATACATTGTACAAAACAAAAATGCTTAAAATCAATCTTTTATAACTTGATTTTAAGCAATTAGGAACACTTTGCAAGGAGGTAACTATGGATAACAAGCTACATATTTTCGATATGGACGGAACCATTCTTGATTCGATGCCTATGTGGGCAACCATAGCATCAGATTATCTTGAGTCATATGATATACCACATGACGATGATGTAAATAAACTTATAGAGGCATACACACTTGAAAATGCCGCAAAATATTTTATAGAACTTGGACTTGATAAAACAGTAGACGAGATAATCAAAGAGATTTATGATTTTTCTTTTAATAAATATAAAAATGAAATACCGGCAAAACCAGGAATGACAGAATTGTTGAAGAAGCTTCATGAAAACGGTGAGACAATTATCCTTTTATCGGCATCACCTGTACAATGTGCCGAGGCAGCTTTTAAGCGTCTTAACATCCTAGAATATTTCGACAAACTTTTTTCATGTCAGGATTTTGAGACAGATAAAACCGTGCCTGAAACTTTTGTAAATGTAGCCTCTTCTCTCGGATTTAAACCCGAAAATACAATCGTATATGAAGATGCACTATATTCTATTCTTTCCGCAAAAAAGGCAGGCTGTAAAACAGTAGCAATATATGATGATTTTGCTAAAAATGAATGGGATGAAATTTTAAAAAATACCGACGAAATACTGATAAAACCTTCTTAGTTTTATACAAATAAACGCAGACTGAAAACAAAAACTCAGCCTGCGTTACATTAATATTTTACAAAAATCAGATTAAATTATTCATCAAATATAGATACTATTTCTCCGTCAAGTATCTTATTCATATTCTTTACTGCACAGAAGTTTCCACACATTGAACATGTGTCCTCTTTCTCCGGTTTTGCTGATGCTCGATATGCTCTAGCCTTTTCAGGGTCGATTGAATACTCAAACGTCTTCTCCCAATCAAGATTCTTTCTCGCCTGTCCCATGTTGTCATCCCAGTCTCTTGCTCCCGGAACACCTTTAGCTATATCTGCTGCATGTGCGGCTATCTTTGATGCAATTATTCCCTCTTTTACGTCATTTACATCCGGAAGTCTAAGATGCTCGGCAGGTGTTACATAGCAGAGGAAAGACGCTCCATATGTTGCAGCTATCGCTCCGCCTATCGCTGCTGTAATATGGTCATATCCGGGTGCAATATCCGTTACGAGTGGTCCAAGTACATAGAACGGTGCTCCCTTGCACATTGCCTGCTGTACTTCCATATTTGCTTTTATCTGGTTAAGCGGCATATGTCCCGGTCCTTCTATCATCACCTGAACGTCCTTTTCCCATGCTCTGTTTGTAAGTTCTGAAAGAGCAATAAGTTCTTCAATCTGAGCTGCATCTGTGGCATCTTTGAGACATCCCGGACGGCATGCGTCACCGAGGCTCATTGTCACATCATACTGCCTGCATATGTCAAGTACTTCATCATAATACTCATAGAATGGATTTTCATTTCCTGTCATCTCCATCCATGCATAGATTATTGAACCACCTCTTGAAACAATATTCATAAGTCTTTTATTTCTCTTAAATTTTCTTGCAGTCTCTTTGTTTATTCCACAATGAATAGTCATAAAGTCAACACCATCCTCAGCGTGCATTCTCACGACATCAATCCATTCTTTTGCAGTAATATCCTTAAGTGCTTTTTTATAATATACAACTGCATCATAAATAGGAACAGTTCCGATAACAGCAGGACATTCACTTGTAAGTTTGCGTCTAAACACCTGTGTGTCACCGCATGAACTCAAGTCCATGATAGCTTCTGCACCCATGTCTACTGCACTTTTTACTTTTTCCATCTCCATGTCAAGATCAGTCCAGTCTCTTGATGTTCCAAGATTGACATTTATCTTTGTTCTGAGTTTTGTTCCGATTCCGCTAGGCTTTAAACATTTATGATTTTTGTTTGCCGGAATTATTACTTTTCCTTCTGCAACAAGTTTTATAAGTTCATCCTTATCAAATTTTTCATCTTCCGCAACTGCAAGAAGTTCTTTTGTATAAATGCCTTTTCTTGCGGCATCCATCTGTGTAGCGTATTCCATTTTTTACCTCCGTCAAGCGATTTGTCTTAAATTATGTAGTGATTTACTATGATGTAAAGCTCAAAATACCTTTTGACCCAAACATCATTTAAATATGTTGTATAGGGGAAGATTTTTTCCAAATAAAAACTCCGGGCAACCGATATAAAAATCGTAATCCGGAGTGACCATGCATAATTATAAAAATATATATCAAACGGTATATCACACAAAAACCGTAATCAACATAAATAATATCTGCCTACGACAGTACTAACTGTATCAGGTCATATGGGTCGGATAAAATCCCTCTCAGCATTAAGCTCCCCAGATGTATTTGATTATATTTACTTTTAAAGCTGCTGTCAAGTTGTTTTCATTGCACTTTTTTTAATTTTTTTATATTTTTAGTTCCATTCTGTCCCTATTGACTAACTGCCCTAAAAAAGATACCATTATATCAAAACGCTTTAGAACAATTATACGATTGTTTACTAAATCACTTTTTGGAGGTTTATATGGTATTGGGTCTTTCTATTTATTTTATTCTGATGAATTTTTATGTTTTCAGCATTTTAGGCTGGGTTTACGAAAGTATTTTTGTTTCCATCAGAACAAAAAAGCCCGTCAACAGAGGTTTTCTTGTAGGTCCGATGCTTCCTCTTTACGGAACAGGTGCAACTCTTGTATATGTACTTTTACGACCTGTCTCGCTGTATCCATCTTTACTGTATGTGGCAGGAATGCTTATTGCAACCGTAATCGAATATATCACCTCATATGTACTTGAAAAATTATTTCATGCAAAATGGTGGGATTATTCAACCGCACCATATAACATAAACGGCAGGATTGCAATTATCCCTTCAATGTTCTGGGGTTTCTTAACACTGTTTTTATTTGATGTGCTTGAGCCTTTTGCCAAATGGCTGATTAGTCTTATCCCCGAGAGTACAGGTCAGAAAATACTTGCTGTTCTTATCGTTATATCTGCAATTGATTTGACATACACGGTTATCGAGACAATAAATTTCAAGAAACAGCTCGAAACTCTCTACTCTTTCCGTCAGGAACTTGAACAACAGCTTCAGGAAATGCAGCTTAGTTCATTAAAAGACGATTTTCTTGCTAAAATCGGTCTGAGTGAGAAAATAGATACTCTCAGAGAAAAACTTGCTTCTATTAGAGAAACTGTGACTGAAGAACCTAAAATCCGACTTATAGAGGACAAATTAAATCAATATCGCGAAAAAAGTCATTCTATCCTTAAAACAAGACATTTATTCTTTGGAAGCAGACGTATAGTCGATGCGTTTCCGACAATGCGTTTCATCCCTAAAAATAAATCTTCAATATCTGTAAAGGAGATGATTGGATATATAAATACAAAAGTTAAGAAAAATAAATAAGATGATGCAGGATTGAAAAATTGCACAGCAATGAAGCAATCCGTGGCATTATCATAATGTAAAATCCATTGAAGAAAGCAGGAGTTATATGAAAATCATTAAAAGAAGCGGCTCTGAAAACGAATTTGATGCTGATAAAATTGTTGCCGCTATCAGTAAAGCAAACACCGAAGTTCCTACTATTGAGAGACTTTCAGAAGAACAGATATGTGAAATAGCATCAAATGTCGAAAAAATCTGTGAGGATATGCACAGAGCTCTGAATGTTGAAGAAATCCAGGATTTAGTTGAAGACCAGATTATGAACAAGCGTGCCTTTGCACTCGCAAGAAAATATATTACCTACCGCTATAACAGGGCACTTGTCAGAAAATCCAACTCGACCGACAAACAGATTTTGAGTCTTATCGAATGTGACAATGAAGAAGTTATGCAGGAAAATTCCAACAAAAATCCTACTGTAAACAGTGTTCAGCGTGATTATATGGCGGGTGAGGTAAGCAAAGATATTACAAAACGATTTCTGCTGCCGGAAGATATTGTAAGAGCACACGAGCAGGGAATCATCCATTTCCACGATTCGGACTACTTTGCCCAGCACATGCATAACTGCTGTCTTGTAAATCTTGAAGACATGCTTCAAAACGGTACCGTGATAAGCGAGACTATGATTGACATTCCTAAAAGCTTTGCGACCGCCTGCAATATTGCAACACAGAGTATTGCGCAGATTGCAAGCTCACAGTATGGAGGACAAAGTTTCTCGCTGGCACACCTTGCACCTTTTGTAGATGTAAGCCGTAAAAAATATTTCAAACAGGTAACATCTGAATTTGAAGCGGCCGGTCTTAATTACACTGAGAAACAGATTGAAAAAGTCGTTGAAATTCGTGTTAAAGACGAAATAAAACGAGGTGTCCAGATGATTCAGTATCAGGTCATAACACTTATGACAACTAACGGACAGGCTCCATTTGTTACAATATTTATGTATCTTAATGAAGCAAAAGATGAACGCACCAAAAAAGATCTTGCCATGATAATAGAAGAAATTCTTAATCAACGCATACTGGGTGTAAAAAATGAAAAGGGCATTTACATCACGCCTGCTTTTCCGAAACTTCTCTATGTACTTGAAGAAGATAATATATCAGAGAACTCAAAATATTGGTATCTCACAGAACTTGCTGCAAAATGCACAGCCAAACGAATGGTTCCTGATTATATTTCCGAAAAAGTCATGCTTGATTTGAAAGATGGAAACTGCTATCCATGCATGGGATGCCGTTCTTTCCTCACAGTATATCATGATGAAAACGATAAACCTAAATTTTACGGCAGATTTAATCAGGGTGTTGTAACCGTCAATCTTGTCGATATTGCATGCTCTTCCGAAAAAGATTTAGACAAGTTCTGGAAAATATTTGATGAGCGCATGAAGCTTTGCAAAAAAGCTCTTATGTACCGTCATAACCGATTGAAAGGCACATTATCAGATGTTGCACCTATTCTCTGGCAATACGGAGCTCTCGCACGTCTAAAAAAAGGAGAGAAAATAGACAAGCTTCTTTACAACGGATATTCAACTATTTCCCTCGGATATGCCGGATTGTGTGAATGTGTACGATATATGACCGGAAAATCCCACACCTCGCCTGACGCAACACCTTTTGCACTGGAGATAATGGAAAAACTTAACGATTATTGCAGCCAATGGAAGAGAGAGGAAAATATAGATTTCAGCCTTTACGGAACACCTCTTGAGTCTACAACATACAAATTTGCTAAATGTCTCCAAAAAAGATTTGGCATAATTGAGGGTGTTACCGATAAGAATTACATCACAAACAGCTACCATGTACATGTAACTGAACCGATAAATGCATTTGACAAACTAAAATTCGAGGCACAATTCCAAAAGCTCTCGCCGGGTGGTGCTGTAAGCTATGTTGAAGTTCCAAATCTTGAAAATAACATAGATGCTGTACTTGAAGTCATAAAATACATTTACGACAACATAATGTACGCAGAACTCAATACAAAAAGTGATTACTGCCAATGCTGCGGATACAACGGTCAAATCCAGATAGTTGAGGATGAAAGCGGCAAACTAATATGGCAATGTCCTAACTGTGGCAATACAGACCAAAATAAAATGAATGTCGCAAGAAGAACCTGCGGGTACATCGGAACACAATTTTGGAATCAGGGAAGAACACAGGAAATAAAGGAACGTGTACTTCACTTATAATTATATAAGAAATAATATACAATCAAAAAATTTGTAATTTAAAAAGCTGTATACAGTACATCAATACTATATACAGCTTTTTATGTGACATAACTTCTAAAAATCTTATATTGATTTTCGGTCATTATAAAAGAAAAGACACTGTTTATTATACTATTCATATTTTTTTATTGTCTCACAAAGTTTATGATACTTTGTGCTCAATGTCTCAAATAATTCCTCGACACCGTCCATCGAGCCACTTCTGAGAATTTCTACAATCTGAGCATCCTCTTCAAGCAAATTATCAAATCCAAGATTTCCGCATAAGCCTTTAATTGTATGTGCGCATTTAAATGCTTCCTCTATATTTCCACATCCAATGTTTGCCTCAAGCTGATTGAAATTGTCATCAGCAAGAAACTTTATAAGAAATCTCTTATATAACTCCTCTTTACCCATAAATCTTTCAAGAGCTGTCGCATAATCAACACCCTGACTCAGTAATTCTGTTTTTAAATTTTCACTCATAGTACTCTAACCCCCTTCAATCTTAGTCATTAGTATACTCCTATTATAAAGTATATTTTTTGTCTAGTAAATTTTTTTCACTCATCCCTCTCACTCAAATCCCTGTTTATCTGAGAAAGATAGTGTATAAATATCTGATTTGTTATTTCTATTTCATATTCGCTTCTTAATTCCTCAAGCTTAAAGCTCTTTCTTCCTCCATTTGCTGCCCTGTCCCAAAATACTTTCACATCACGATACGGAACATAAAAACATCTTCCCGCCCCCGTAAACATAATGATAAAGAAAGCCACCCCCTGCTGCCTTTCAAAATTTTCCATAAAGCTCATCTGATGCTCATGTATATTTTGAAGCGGGAATGTCCCTGTTCTACACTCTTTTGCGTCAAAACAGACAGGTATTCCCTGCACCGCACCTATATAATCAACTGTACTTTTCTGTTCAAAATAGGCAAGTGTTATATGTCTTGTCTGCTTATCAATTTCTATCGGCGTTATGGGTGTCGGTATTTTCTGCACAAGTGCCAGATTTTCCTGACTGTATTTCTGATTTGTAAAATTTACAGCCTCCTCAAGCATTGAACCTCTGAGCCCTCTCGAATTCCATGCTCCCATAACATCCTCCTCTCTTTATCAATATCCGATTAAAAAATCTTTTATTCTAAAAAATTTTTATCAATACCCAGTCCGCCCAGTATCTTTAGAAATTCTTTTGGCAATTCCGCTTGAAATACTTTGTTTTTATATTTTTCAGGGACTATCTCATCATCCGACATTTCAAGTCTCCATGCATGCAAAAGCTGATGTCTCAAGTTAAATTCTTTTCTGAATATTTTATATACATCTTTGTAGCCATATTTTGAATCACCTACTATAGGATGTCCTATGCTCTTTAAATGCGCTCTTATCTGATGTGACTTTCCCGTTACAAGGTGCACCTTAAGCAAGGTGTATGTCTCCCCCTGCAACTTTCCATAGCCTAACGGTTCATATTCCGTCACTATCTTAAATGCACCCTCAGTCATTTCTCTTGAAATGCTTACAGTATTATGGTTTTCATTTTTTGTAAGATACCCGTCTATACGCTTAAAACCGTCTAACCGTCCTTTGACAATACACAAATAAAATTTCTTTAGCTTTCTCTCTCTAAAAATTTCATTCATGCACTGCAGACCTTTTATTGATTTACCTGCAACTATAAGACCACTCGTATTTCTGTCGAGTCTGTTGCATATTCCTGCTTTAAAACCTTTAAATTCTCTGTCCTCTTCATGCTTATTTTCATCGAGATACCACGATATATATTCTACAAGCGAAACATCGTTTTTATCGGCTTTCTGCGAGAGCATATCAACCGGTTTATTTATTACAAGTATGTCATCATCCTCAAATATAACGTTAAGCTTAAACTTTGGCTTTGCTGTACTGCCATCTGCATTTTTCCCATATTTATCCGCATTTCTGAATTTATCTATGGTTTCATCCGCAAGAAATAATTTTATCTTATCTCCGTCACACAATTTTTCCATACCGGCAGCCTTTTTTCCATTTAGAACAATGTTTTTCTTCCGCATCATTTTATAGAAAAAGCTTTTAGGTGCTTCAGGCATATATTTTGTAAGATATTTATCAAGCCTTTGCCCCTCATCAACCGCACTCACACTTATCTCTCTCATTTGTATTTCCTTTCCGTCAAATTAGTCCTCCGGTTCCTGCTTAAATGTTCACAGGCACCCAAAACAAATTATACAATAAGCGAGACAATATAAGATTTCACATTTTCTTCCTGTTCTTCGTCCGCTTCAACAACTTTTACATTATCAAGTTCATTTAAAAACAGTTTTTCACTTTCCACAATTTTAACTTTATAGTTATCTCCCCAATTTGCCACGCCGTCTGTCAGATACTTTCTTATGTATGAAATCTCAACCTTTTTGTCACTTGTAAGTCCTATAACCTGATTGTTTCCTACAGCGACAAAGTCAAGGCTCATTACTTTCTCTGATGATGTAATGACAAGATCGGTATACAATTCCATGCCCTCACCAAGGTGCTTTTTGACTTTGTCATACTGTTCTTTTCCAACAGTATGATATGGAAATGCTACAATAAACGCAACGAGAAACTTCGCGCCCGGAAGTGCAAACAGTACCGCAACAACCGTAAATATGTTTCTGTTCGACATATCATTTAAAAAAAATCCGACAAGAAATACAATAATACCAAGCACTGCCATTGCTATTGTTCCTGCAATTGCCCTTTTCTTTTTGTACTCCAAATACCCAAGCTGACCTCTTGAAATCTTCATCTCTTAAAATCCCTTTCATAGTTCAATATCAATGATTTTGTATCACACTATAACTGCGTGCATTAAGACTCTGTGCCCTATATGTCTCTGCTATTATATCAAGCTGTTTGTTAAAACGTTTTAGCATAGTCATATCATTTTGTTTGTATATCTTATAAAATTCATCCTGTATTTTCTCGACTTCTCTTTTATTTGCCACATAATACAGTTCTTCTATACTTCTTACTATGTCTGCAATAATATTAGCTTTCTGTCTGTTGTGATTTTGTGCATCCATAATCTCATCTCTGACCGAAGCCATCTCATTATCAAGAACTCCTACCGCATCTGCCGCACTAAGCAGTCTCTTTCTGAGTTCTTCCGGCATATGTTCTTTATACTTATATTGAAGCGAATGTTCAATCGTAGACCAGAAATTCATAGCAAGCGTTCTTATCTGTATCTCAACTTCAAGTTTTTTGGGACCATATATAGTCTGCACTGTGTAATAAGCTATTATATGATAACTTCTGTAACCGCTCGGCTTGCTGTTTGTTATATAATCTTTCTCCTGCTTTACTTCCAAATCCCCACGTTTTCTTATAATTTTTACAACGGTATTTATATCCTCGACAAACTGACATATTATTCTTATTCCCGCAATGTCCTCTATCTTATCTTCCAGTTCTTCTATCCTGACATTTTTTCTCTGAGTTTTTTCCATAATACTTGATATACTCTTTACTCTTCCCGAAACCGACTCTATTGGTGAATACATTCTTGCATTCTGATATTCCTGCTTAATATGATTGAATTTTACGACAAGTTCGTCTACTGCCTGACCATAAGGCTCCAATATTTCTCTCCAAAGCTGTATTTCCATATCTGTTTTCCTTTCCAAAGCTATCTGCTTTCCAGTTTTTTTAATAAATAATAGGGATTGATACTTTTCTCCCCTGCCTTATCTCTCACATATACCCCGAAATGAAGATGTACCTGAAACTTACCCCTTGTTCCCTCGTCACCATAACCCGTATTCCCCATATATCCTATAATTTCTCCTGCCTTTACCGTATCATTGCATTTCAGACCTTTTCTATAGGAGTCTAAATGCGCATAATAATAGTAATTCCCATGTCTGCTTCTTATTCCGACCCTGTACCCTCCGAGTCTCAGCCATCCCTTTTTTTCAACTACACCATCACATACAGAGCGCACCTTAAATTTTCCTGCCTTATCTTCCGATGGCATAATGTCTATCCCTTCATGATGTCTGTTTCCTCCGAAACTTCTTCCCTCTCCATACCCGTCATCAAAAAAGCAAGTGCTTCCTCCCTGTCTTAAAACAGGAAAACATTTACATTCCCGTAAAATTTCCGCACCGTTTCCCTTTGAAATATTTTTGTTTATTCCCGATATAAATCCGTACTCGAATTTAGTTTGTCTTTCCCATGTACAAATATAATTTATACACATACATAAAGCAACCGTTACTGCTGCAAAAATTATAAATCCTTTATATTTGAGAAACTTTTTTAATATATCTGACAAAACTACTCCCAGGCAACTCTTAATTGCAAATATATTTTTTTAATAATATGCTTTATTTTATTTTTTTATGTAAACAGCCGTATAAAACATAAAATTACATATTTCTTGATTTGTCAGCGCATGCACTCATTGCTTCAATCACACTGCTTCTGAACCCTTTCTCTTCAAGAACTTTTACAGCCTCAATTGTTGTTCCGGCAGGTGAGCAAACCATATCTTTAAGCTCTCCCGGATGCTTTCCAGTCTCGAGAACCATCTTAGCACTTCCAAGAACAGACTGTGCCGCGAACTGATACGCCTGTGCTCTTGGCATTCCCTCAGCTACTGCCGCATCAGCCATCGCCTCAATAAACATAAATACATATGCAGGCGAACTTCCGCTGACAGCTATAACTGCGTCCATTATATTCTCATTTATAAACTGTGCAATACCAAATGATGATAAAAGTTCAGATACCACTTTTTTTTCTTCATCACTTACATTTTTGTTAGGGCATATCGCAGTAACCGCTTCTCCTACCAAAGCAGGTGTATTTGGCATAATTCTTACAATCTTTTTCTCTCCGCCGAAAGCGTTTTCAACCCATTCTACACTCTTGCCTGCTGCTACACTTATAATTATCTGATTTTCATTTACAACAGATTTAATTTCATCTATAACTTCCTGATAGTAAACAGGTTTAACGGCAAGAAATACTATATCAGCCTTTGCAACTTCAGTATTATCAAGTGTAACATTAACACCAAATTCTTCGGAAACCTTATCTATTGTTTTCTGAGTTGCCGCTGATGCAATAATCTCATCTTTTTTCACTATACCCTTTGCCAATATTCCGCCTATCATTGCCTGTGCCATATTTCCGGCACCTATAAAACCTAATTTCATATTCTTCCTCTTTTCTGAGCGTTCAATTTTTTAAGACATTGCATATCTTCTATGCCATTATTCTAAAATACCATCTGTTTTCGCCCTGAACAGACAGTATCACACTATATAAGTCAACACTATCTATAATACCACTCTTTTAGCTCCATTGCATTCAAAAATTTATTTTGGAAATCATTTTCGTCTGCAAGTTCTATATGTCTTATCTCTTCTGTTAATTTTTCCGTATTCTTCACAAAATCTGCATCGAATAATGCCCTAGCAGCACCATTTCCGGCGGCATTACCTATAAATTCTATTTTGTCCGGATAGGATGGCAGTAAACCGAATGACATAGCAGATGAAGCATGTATAAATTTTCCAAACACTCCTGCAATTTTTATTTTCTCAATATCATTCATTGTAATTCCGGCTTTTTCAAGCAAAACTTCGACACCTGCCTGTATTGCACCCTTTGCGAGCTGAACATTTCTTATATCTCTCTGAGTGACAATTATCTTATTTTTTTCTGATAAAACAAAATAATTTCCAATCCTTTCATCACTGTTGTCAAGACAATTACACAGATTTATATTAACATTTGCCGCCACAGCTTCTTGCTTTGTCAACAAATACCCGTCCTTTGTCAACACGCCCGCTTTTAAAAGTTCGGAAATAGCGTCTATAAGTCCTGAACCGCATATTCCTTTCGGAGATTGTTTTGTACCGTCATCGAGCATACCAAGTATAATATTTCCGTTTACCCTGCTTATTTTTACAGAATTTATTGCTCCCGCTCCCGCACGAATTCCGGAATATATTCCCTTTCCCTCAAATGCCGGTCCTGCCGCAGTTGATGTAACATACACATCACCATGTCTGTTCAATATAATTTCAGCATTTGTTCCTATATCTATTGCTATCTCATTTAAATCTTTTTTGTAGAGCTTCTCATTACAGAGAACCGACATTGCATCCGCACCGACATGTGAATGGATATTCGGAAGTACGATTATCTCAGATATATTGTAAATTTTAAACCCCGCTTCCTGTGAATTTACATTTGCAATACCCTTGTATGCCATGCTAAAAGGTGCACCGCTAAGTCCCGTGACATCTCTGTTTAAAAATATATGACACATGGTTGTATTTCCGACAACAGTCATCCTTTCCACAACATATGATTTATATTTTTCCGATATGTTCTGCTCTATTATAACAGTTATTATATTTTCTATCTGTTCTATCAGCATATCATGTAAAAGCTGTTCTTTCCCGTTTGTGCAATGCATTATTCTCATCATTACATCACTTCCAAACTTAGTCTGACAGTTTGTCTGCGTCAAATTTCCAAGCAGAACCTCATTTTCCATATCAAACAGCCCAACAGCAATACTTGTTGTTCCTATGTCTATTGCCGCCCCAAGCTTTAAATCTTCCATGCCACTTTTATTTTCTGTTTTTTCTGCTTTATCAGAAATGTATTGTATTGATTTTTCTGAATTAAATTTTTCTTTCCTGACGATTACCATAAATACCTCATCACCTTATAAATCAAGAAAAAGGAATCGCCATAAGGCGATTCCTTACTTTTACAGTCCACTGTGTCTATTTAGCATAATCTGTAACTCTGGATTCCCTGATTACATTAACTTTAATTTGACCCGGGTATTTTAATTCTTCTTCAATCTGCTTTGAAATATCCCTTGCAAGCAATACCATATCGTCATCGCTTATCTTGTCAGGAACAACCATAACGCGCACTTCTCTGCCCGCCTGTATTGCAAATGATTTTTCAACACCCTTAAAGCCATTTGAAATATCTTCTAATTGTTTCAATCTGTTTGTATATGTTTCTAAAGTTTCTCTTCTTGCACCTGGTCTTGCTGCTGAAATTGTATCGGCAGCCTGAACTATACAGGCAATAAGAGATTCCGGTTCAACATCCCCGTGATGTGCCTCTACTGCATTTATAACTATCTGCGACTCTTTGTACTTACGGCAAAGGTCTGCACCTATCTGCACATGAGTACCTTCCATCTCCTGGTCAACACTCTTTCCTATATCGTGCAATAAACCTGCTCTCTTTGCTGTACGAACATCTACACCTATCTCTCCTGCAAGAAGACCTGCAAGGTGTGCAACCTCTATCGAATGATTAAGTGCATTCTGTCCATAACTTGTCCTGAATTTCATCTTTCCTAAAAGGCGGATAAGTTCAGGATGAATACCATGCACTCCTACTTCCAATGTAGCAGCTTCACCTTCCTCACGCATCATTGATTCAACTTCTTTCTGAGCCTTTTCGACCATTTCCTCAATACGCGCCGGATGTATTCTTCCATCAACAATAAGTTTTTCAAGTGCGATTCTTGCTACCTCTCTTCTCGCACCGTCAAATCCAGATAAAACAACTGCTTCCGGTGTATCATCAATAATAAGATTCACACCTGTAAGAGTCTCAAGAGTACGAATATTTCTGCCCTCTCGTCCAATGATTCTACCTTTCATTTCATCATTTGGAAGCTGCACAACTGATATAGTTGTCTCTGCAACATGATCTGCCGCACATCTCTGTATAGCTGTGACAACATAATCTCTTGCTTTTTTGTCTGCTTCCTCTTTAGCTTTCTTGTTAAGCTCCTTAACAAGAACAGCTGTTTCATGCTTTACGTCTTCTTCAACAGATTTTAACAGATATTCCTTCGCTTGTTCAGTAGTCAAACCTGATATTTTCTCAAGTTCATGCAAATGACTTTCTTTAAGTTCGTCAAGTTCTTTTTTCTGCTTATCAAGTTCAGCATTTTTTGCATTCAGCTTAACTTCCTTCTTTTCAAGTGCATCTGACTTTTTATCCAGAGTTTCCTCCTTCGACAATACACGTTTTTCATATCGCTGCAATTCAGCTCTTCTCTCTTTGGATTCACGCTCAATTTCATTTTTAGTTTTGATCGCTTCTTCCTTTGCTTCAAGAAGTGCTTCACGCTTCTTAGTCTCGGCAGTTTTCAAAGCATCATCTATAATTCCTCTAGCTTTTTCCTCTGCATTTCCAACTTTTACTTCCTCGCTCTTTTTATAATTTGTAATAGCGACATTTTTAGTAATAAGCGCTGTGGCGATAATCCCAACCAATAGAATCACAATGGCTATTATAACCACTGCTACCATCGAACAGGAGCACCTCCTTATAAATATTCATTGTAATGTATATAATCAACTAATGCCACGGCATCATACAATATAAACAGCTATATAGCAAATTTAAGAAAACCATCTATATTTATTACATACTACAACACATCAATTTTATACTTTTTCTATGAACATGTCAAGAATGAACTGCCTATCTCTCACCTATTTTTAAATTTGGAACAGCATTGAGGTCTAAACCGCTTCTTGTTCCCGATATGTATTCATAATACCCCTGCACAGCTATCATTGCTGCGTTGTCCGTACAGAATATAGGTGATGGATAATACAGAGTAATTCCACTCTCTTCACACCCTTTTTTCATTGCTTCCCTAAGTGCGGAATTTGATGCTACACCACCCGCTACAGCTATCTTGTCTTCTCCCAGACGTTTTGCGGCATCTATGGCTCTTTCGACTAACACATCGACAACCGCCTGTTGAAATGAAGCGGCAACATCTGCTCTGTTCACCTCAATATTTTTCATCTCACATCCGTTAAGATAATTTAATACCGCTGATTTGACACCTGAAAAGCTAAAGTCATATTTACTTCCGTCAATTTTTGCTCTCGGAAATTCTATGGCGTGTGGATTACCCTCTTTTGCAAGTTTGTCTATCTTAGGTCCTCCCGGATACCCAAGTCCTATGGCTCTCGCCACTTTATCGAATGCTTCTCCTGCCGCATCATCATGTGTACAGCCTATTATTTCAAATTTGCCATACTCCAGTACACGCACCAGATGCGTGTGACCCCCCGATACTACCAGACATAAAAATGGCGGCTCCAAATCTTTGTGTTCTATATAATTTGCTGCGATATGTCCTTCTATATGATGCACACCTACAAGTGGTTTCTTAGCGGCATACGCAATCGCTTTTGCTGCTCCCACTCCGACAAGCAGTGCACCGACAAGTCCCGGTCCGTAAGTTACGCTTATGGCATCTATATCTTCAAGTGTGACATCTGCATCTGCAAGTGCCTGCTCTATCACCTGATTTATCTTTTCAATATGTTTTCTTGACGCAATCTCCGGCACAACACCTCCATATAATGTATGTATGGCTATCTGCGAAGATATAACATTTGAGAGAACCTCCCTGCCGTTTTTTACTACCGCTGCTGCCGTCTCATCACACGAACTTTCTATGCCGAGTATCAAAACATCTTCTTTCATTTATGCCTCCGAATTAATTTTCAAAATATTTTTTTCCTTCTTTTGCCGCACTGCTCCATCCCAATATCTTCCACTTTCCGGAAGAGTCCTTGCGGCACATAAATTTCTCGTACAGTTTCACTCTGTCTGTTCCTTTTTTCATCAATGTATTTGTAAGAAGTGCTGCACATTCTTTACCATCTTTTTTTCCAAATTCAACTGCACTGTTTTCCTGAACTATATATGAGGAAATTTTTTGTTTGTTTTTAGAATATTTTTTCTTGTCATCTTTAAAATTTGAAAGCATTCCATCCCATGAATTTTCCTTTTTGTCAAGAAGTTCCTGGTCATAAAGCTTCCTAAGCTGTTTAAGAAGTCCCTCAAATTCCTTGTCATCCATGCTTCCGTTGTACATACACTGATTTAATCTCCAATAAAGTTTTACAACTTCTGTCGGTGTTTCAGGATAGGCAACATCAAGGTCTTTTGCAAGAAGCTTTCCAACCTCTGTATCAGGTAAATTAACTTCATCCTGTGCTTTCTGTGTTATCTGTTTGTTGATAATATAATATCCCGCAACTGCCAATGCTGCTATTACAAGCATAATCATAAATGCACTCATCAATTTTTTTCTGTTTTTATCCATAGTAAACCTCTTTTCCGCACATCATATCGGTGCTCCTATAAATGCTTATTTGTCGTCACTGCCACACCGTAAATGCAAACAGTAACTATTTTCCAAATCTTCTATATATATATTCGGATTATTTAAATAATTTCATTATTATAATCACTTTCTTATATGATATACAGTCAATCGTCCTCAGGATATGTAAGAGTAACACTTTTTCCGTCTTTTCCCGGATAAGCATTTTTGAAAATCTTTCTGACAGCCCCCATATACTCTTCCGGATGAATAAGTGAAGGACTGTAATGTGTGAGCCACATTTCTTTTACGTCTGCTTCTTTTGCAACTTTTGCCGCTTCATAAAATGTCATATGTTTTTTTTCTACGGCTTTTGCTTTCTTGTCATTTTCTCCATACATTCCTTCACAAATCAGAAGGTCTGCACCCTTTGCATTGTCAATAAGACTTTTAGCAGGCCTTGTATCCGTACAATATGTAACTTTTATTCCTTTTCTTTCAGCTCCGATAACCATATCAGGAGTGTACATCCTGCCCTCAAATTCTATATGTTCCCCTTTTTGAAGTCTACTCCACAGCTTCATAGGTACATCGTTCTTTTTTGCAAGTTCAGGGAAAAATCGTCCTCCCCTTTTTATATCTATCGTATATCCGTAACATGTGACATTGTGATTTACCTTAAATGCAGTGAGATGGTATCCGTTTATGTCTATCTCCTTACAGTTTTCGGTCAATTCTATAAATTCAAGTTTAAACGGAAGTCCCGGTGCTATTATTCGCAGGGAATTTACAACCTTTTCAAGCCCTTTTGGTCCTATAAGTGTAACAGGTTTCGTGCGGTCAGAATTTCCCATAGAAAGTAAAAGTCCCGGCAGACCGCTTATATGGTCACCGTGATAATGCGTGAAACATATTGTGTCTATAGGATTTGCGCTCCACCCTCTCTGTCTCATCGCAATCTGGGTTCCCTCACCGCAGTCTATCAAAAGACTGCTTCCCGAGAACCTGACCATAAGTGCCGTAAGCCATCTGCCCGGCAGCGGCATCATACCGCTTGTTCCAAGTAAACATAAATCTAACATTTTTCCTCACAATCCAGATAGACATATGAGTGCAAAACTACAGTTCATGAACCTCCGTAATCTCAGGAGGTATTACAAAGCTGTCAATCATCTTATCATAACACTTTTCACAAATAACAAATGAATGCAGTATTCCATCCTTATTTGAAAAATATCCCCACTGTTTTTTTGCCTCAAATGCATCTTCTTTTAATATTCCGTTTTCTATAAATAATTTTTTTCCACATACATTACAATATATATCTCTCATGTTTCCTCCCGGTATTTTTCTGATGCTGTAAACAAAACTGATGTCACGGACTTTGTCTGTCTTTGACCCCAACTGATGCCACGGATTGCTCCTTTGCATCATAACATGCATATATAATAATACCGAAAAAATTTAATGTACAGTGGTAATAGATGGTATAATTTCAAGTAAAAATACTAAACCATTTTCTACCGGTTCACTGTAATAATTTTTTCTTATACCAATTTGTTCAAATCCATATTTTTTATATAGTGAAATTGCAGGCTCATTACTTTCCCTTACTTCAAGAAGAACTCTTTTTATGCCCTTTTCCTTCAACTTGTTTAACGCATTTTCAAGCAGATTATCTGCTATATGATTTCGTCTGTATTTCTCAGATATTGCAATCCGACAAAGGTCGGCGTCATCAAACGAAGTCATAAATATGCAGTATCCCACAAAACTGCCATCGCTGTCAGTAACCGTCATGCATATATTTTCTTTAGCTGCCAATGTGTCTTCAATGCTTTTTTTGCTCCACGCATGAGCGAATATTTTTTCTTCTAAAACCGCACAATTATCGACATCCGCTAAAGTCATATCATTTATTTTAAAAAATGTTTCCACTTTTTAGTCCTGTTTCTTTAACCTTTCTTCTCTTTCTCTCTCTGCCTGGGATTTTCTCAGATATATAGGCTTGTGCTCTGCCGCATCTTCAGCCTTTCCCTGATTAAAATATATATATCCCAAAACTGCAACTGCCGCCGCACTCTGCTTTGAAAGATGAATCGGTGCAAAACAATATTCTTTTTTGAATTCTTTTTCGATTGTCTCACGCTGAACCTCGACACCGTCACCAAGAAAAATCACTTTCTCATCATATTTTTCCAGTTCTTCCATAATCTCATGTATATCAACAGCCTTTTGCTCAGACAGACATACAAGATTTCCTTTATCCATTTTATAAATGCCTGTGTAGACCTGGTTGCGTCTTGCGTCCATTATAGGGCAGATTATGCCGTCAAACACACTTACCCTGTAAGCAAGTCCCTCAAGTGTCGGAACCGATACAACAGGCTTCTTTAAAGCAAGACCAATCCCTTTTGCTGTCGCCGAACCGATACGAAGTCCCGTAAATGAACCGGGACCTGCTGCTATAGCTATGGCATCTATCTGTTCAAGCTCAATTCCCGACATATCCACAACTTTTTCTATCATCGGAAGAAGTGTCTGGGAATGCGTCTGTTTATTGTTTACTGTAAATTCAGCAATAATATTTTTCTCGTCGGCTATCGCGGCCGATGCAACAAGCCCCGAGCTGTCTATTCCTAATATCTTCATAATCCGCATTTATCTCCAATTATATTTTTTCTGTTTTAAAACTGCTCTATCGTAATTTTTCTGTAGTCAAAACCTTTTTCAAGATTTTTCTCTATCGTTACGCTCATATGCTCTTTCGGAATTATCTCACTTATAAGTTCTGCCCATTCTATAAGGCATACACCCTTTCCGAAAAAATAATCCTCATATCCGATTTCATCCATTTCATAGACATCTGCAATACGGTATACATCAAAATGATACAGAGGCAGTCTGCCCTGCTCATATATCTGCATTATTGTAAATGTCGGACTGCATATAGGCTCATCAATGCCAAGCCCCTTGCCGAATCCTTTTGTGAAAACAGTCTTTCCGACTCCAAGGTCACCATTCAAAAGAATAATGTCTCCTGCCCTGCATTTTTCCCCAAGTTTCTTACCAAGTGCAAATGTGTCATCCTCACACATACTCTCAACTATTTTTTTACTCATCGGTTCCTCCGCTTTCCACATCTGTCTCGTCCTCTTCAGGCTCATAATCTTTATACTGTTCTACTTTTTTCTGTATATTATTTACAAGGTCAGAGAAATCCTCACCACATTGATTTTTAGTAAAAATAAAAGCTCTCACCGGTGACATGTATATATAAATAGCATTTTTTACAACTACTGTTTTTCGTATCTGATACCATTTTACCTTTGCCTCCTGTTCACCCTGTGAAACAGTTATTCCATCATCATTTATGTTATAATGAAGTGTTGCATTTATGCTTTTATTTTTTCTGACCTGTGCTTTTGCCTTGCTCCAAAGCATAATCGGCTGTATAACAGTAAAAATAAGACCTATTATTATAAGTGCCATAACAGCAGTTTTGTCAAGATGCTTAAATCTGACAACACATATTATAAGACTGGCAAAACTTATAATAAGTCCAAAAATTCCCGACATGCTCCTGTAAGTATGTCTCATAGAAAATGCATATAATTCTCCTGCACTAAGCTTTGCATCAAAATTTAATTCAGTCATCAAATTCCTCCGTTTCTAGTTTTAATAATGATTATAAGTTTTTTTAGATAAAAAAACAATACACAACAGCACTTTTTATGTTATACTTATAAGAATGCAGGTAAATCAATATATTTAATCTGCATAAAAAGATATAAAAGGGGGGTACCGGACTATTGTCTGTAATTATGCAAAATTATAACAGTAAAGAAGAACTCGAAACAACTATAAAACAGGAAATTGATTTTGAAAAGTTAAATGAGCTTTGTGAGCACATTACAAATGCCATAACTGAGATACTTACATCCTGTGGTTTGTATTTTCGTATTTTTTCAAGAGTCAAGTCAGTTGAGTCAATAGCCGCAAAGCTCTTCCGCGGCAAATACGGAACACTGAACAACCCCAAAAAAATTCAGGACCTTATCGGCCTGCGCGTTATACTTTATTATTACGATGACCTCAGCATATGCCGTGACATCATGGAAAGAACCTTCCAGATGATTGATGAATGGTCACGAAATTTCTTCGAGTCCGACGAATTCCGTGCAACAAAAATAAACGGCGTATTTAAGTATCCTGAAGAATATTTTAATTTATACAAAAAGGAACTTTGGACTCTTCCTATAGATACAACTTTTGAGATGCAGTTTCGCACTGTATTTTTTGAGGGCTGGCATGAAATTGAACATGATATGCGATACAAAAGCCGCATAAGCGATGACCAGTTTTGGAAAGGCAGTGAAGAACTTTCACGAATGTTAAACTGCATACTCGCAAACCTTGAGTTAAGCGATTGGTCATTGGTAAAACTCTTTGAAGAACTCTCATATAACCATTATAAAAATATGAATTGGGAACTTATGCTTAAAAGCCACTTCCGCATCAAAATTGAAGATTCAAGTCATCTGCATCCTGACATAATCGCAATTTTTAATCAGGATAAGGAAATAGCAAAACAGTTTTACAAATGCCCGCGAATTATTCTTATCCGTGAACTGTTAAAACTTGACAACCCTGAAATAAATTACAATCTTATTATAAAACTTATAAACAACAAATTAGTAAAAAACCAGCTTATAAGACTTGTCTGCGACAAAATTGACGAGCCGCACGACAGCCGTACTTACAAAAAGGAAACACTTGCAAGATTGGAATCAAATATATTATTCAATCTTGAACTTCCTCTTTTGCACAAAGATTCACGAACTTTAGATACCGAATTTATAAATGCATCAGCAATAATTTATAAATGGGTACGTTTTAAAATGAATCCTGTTTTTGAAGATATGCCTGATGAGACAACATCTTATAAAAACAAACTTCCGGGATACCAGCTTAAAATAAATTATGATGCTAAGAATATGGTTTTCCATGTAAAAATAAGTTATATTGACAGCAAACATGTAGGTACACTTTGGCATATTCATACATCAATTGCAAAACTTGATGACGGCAGACTTCATTTTTACCATATGACTTCAAAAGACCTGCCGCGTGGTATCAGTCAGAAAGACACATTTTTAAAGCCTTCATTTTTGTCTGATATTTCTAACAAAATAGGAATTATCGATATTATTCGTCTCGGAAATAAAGCTGTCTTTGTAACGGATGATAATGATTATAATGATTTTCATTCTCTTATCTGCAATGACAACCGCAAACTTCCAATAGTGGCAATTGCCCAGAGAAGTTCATGCGAAACGCCAGCCGCAAAACCCGGCAGTCAGGCTGTTCAGGAATATAAAGACGGCTATGATATGAACACCTTTACGATAAACGGTACAAGGCTTGCAAAGGTTATAGGCCATTATTCTCATGTGTTTATGATAGATAATGATTTCGTTGGAAAATTTGCCGAAAGTTTCAGCATTCCCGAAATGAATGCCGACGGATGCATATGTATTTTCTGGCCGCCACACACCAACAAAAATTTTACGCTGTTTACAAGGCGCATGGTACTTGAAACACAATTTGATTTTAACCGTTTTGCTTTCCATGATGATGATGTTTATGAAAAGGCTTTCAGACATAAACTTGTTCAGATAATTAAGGAGGATAATATCAGCCGATAAAAAAAGAGCTGCATGCCAGTTGGTGCGTGCAGCTCTTTTTCTAACTCAACGTTATACTCAAAGTAATATCTTTTCTGATATTCTTAATTTTTCTTGATACTTCAACTTTTATCTCTTTGCCGCTCTTATTTTTTATGAGCGTATTATGTAATGCATAAATATTTTTTACGCTCTGTCCATCAACTTTCACAATAACATCTGCTACTCTCATTCCTCCCATATATGCAGGTGAACCAAGATATACGGATGTTACATATATACCTCTTACAAGGTTGTGCTGTTCTGCTGTTGCGGAGTCAACGTCTACTCCTTCAATTCCGAGATATGACGTATTTTTTCCGCGCATGAGCAGTTCCAAAATATCGTGTACACTGTTTACGGAAACGAATGCCATATTTTTTTCGCCGGTAAGATTTTGGAATTTGTTGTTTATAAATCCTATCATCTGACCATCAGTGTTTAAAACAATGCCGTTGCTTGTCGATACACATGCCATATCAGTGGAATACAACGAGATTTGATTATCTGCAATTGATGCTTCTATATCCGATTTTATCACTTTTCCAAGCATTACAGAATACATTATTCCGTTTGGCGCTCCTATGGCAATAACATTTGAACCGTTTGAAGTTCCTGATATACTTCCCATATCAATTGACATAATCTTTTTTCTTGCATCTTTCGGTACGGTTGAACGTGTCACACGCAGAACTGCAAGGTTTACATTACTATCAACTCCAAGAACGCTTGCTTTTGCCTCGTCCCCATTGTAAAACTCTACCGTAACCTCATCCGTGCCGTTTACCGCACTAGAGTCAGTAACTACAAAACATTCATTTCTTGTAATATTAAATATTGCTCCGTAAGTTATGCCGCTGTTTAAATCATTTACATCATACCATGTTGTGTCACCCATAACTCCGCGAACTTTTACAAGTGCATATTTGTAACTGTTTCCAATTGCTGCAATTTCTTTTGATACATGGTCATAATTATCAATCGACTCTAAGTCTGACGGACTTACACTATGTTTTACGACATTATTTTCTGCATTGTTTCCTGCGGATTTTGTTTCCTGCGGACTAAGTGTTTCCACAATATAATCTGATATGTCTTTATCATCATTTGCTTTGTTTATAAGGTGAAATACTACTCCCGCAACTGAACCAAAAACAACAGCGAGAAAAAATGCCGAGAATATTTTTGCTGCAAATTTTGCTATCTTTTTTTTCTGCTGAGGACGTACCTGTTCTTTAATAAACTGATACTTTTCTACCTCATGCTCCCTCTCCTCAACAGTTTTTTTGTGAATTGTCATATATGTACCTCTGTTCCCATATTAAATATATTGCACTTTAACTAAAAATACATAAATTTTCTTCATCATTATATATAAATCTACCATACATTTATGAATACAATATTAACAAATCGTAAAAAAATACTGTATACTTGATTACTTCCTATATAATGTTGTAAAATAATATTGGATATTTTTGTCCGTAATAAGATTTAAATGAACGGAGAATAATCAATGAATGTTAAAGCATTACATACTCTTGAGTATGATAAAATAATTGCTATGCTTGAATCTTATGCAGCGTCACCTCTCGGTAAGGAATATTGTAAAAATCTCCTTCCATCAGATGATGAAGAATATATTTTCAAAGCTCAGCATGAGACAAGCGATGCTCTCACCCATATTCTTACACAGGGTGAAATATCATTTGGCGGTATCAAAGACATCAGAGCAAGTTTAAAAAGACTTGAAATAGGTTCAATTCTCGGTATTGGAGAGTTATTAAATATATCAAGTCTTCTCTCGACTGCCGGCAGTGTCAAAAACTTTTTCAGAAAGAATTTAAACGAAAACGATGAGACGGGTGATTCCCTGAATGAGCGTTATCAGCTTATTGAACCTCTCTCACCCCTTATGAAGGAGATACGTCGTTGTATTATCGATGAAAACACTATTGCCGATGATGCAAGTGTCGGTCTCAGCCATGTGCGCAGAAGCATGAAAATTGCCGGCGGTAAGATACATGACCAGCTCAATTCCATTGTGAACGGCAGCAGCAGAAGCATGCTTCAGGATGCAATCATCACAATGCGGAACGGCAGATATTGTCTCCCGGTCAAAGCAGAGTACCGCTCATCTTTCAACGGTATGCTTCATGACCAGTCGGCTACAGGTTCCACTCTTTTTATTGAGCCCGCTTCAGTCGTAAAATTAAACAATGAGATAAGACAGCTTGAACTTGACGAGCAGGAAGAAATCGAAAAAATTCTTGCAAATTTAAGCAACCAGACTGCCGAGCAGAGTTTCTTTATTGAACAGGATTTCAGAATTTTATCTGAACTTGATTTTATTTTTGCAAAGGCTATGCTTTCAAAGAAAATGAAAGGCACACGCCCTAATTTTCCTAAGGAAAACTATATAGAGATAAAAGAGGGCAGACATCCTCTTATAGATGCAAAAAAGGTAGTTCCTATCAATCTGCATCTCGGACGTGATTTCTCACTCCTTGTCGTAACGGGACCAAATACAGGTGGTAAAACCGTATCACTTAAAACCATCGGTCTTTTTACACTTATGGGACAGGCCGGGCTTCACATCCCTGCATTTGAGGGTTCTTCACTCCGCATCTTCCATGAAGTGTACGCCGATATAGGCGATGAACAAAGTATCGAGCAAAGTCTCAGTACATTCTCATCACACATGGTAAATACTGTATCCATACTTGAGAAAGCCGATGAAAACAGTCTTGTTCTCTTCGACGAACTCGGTGCCGGTACGGACCCTGTTGAAGGTGCTGCACTTGCCACTGCCATCTTGTCGGATTTACACCAGAGACACTCGACAGTTATGGCTACGACCCATTACAGTGAGCTTAAATTATATGCATTGCAGACACCCGACGTTGAAAATGCCTGCTGTGAATTTGATGTTACGACACTCAGACCGACCTACAAACTTCTTATCGGCGTTCCAGGAAAGAGTAATGCCTTTGCTATTTCAAGCAAACTCGGTCTACCTGACAGAATTATCGAGGATGCCAAAGGACATGTTGCTTCTGATGCAAAACATTTTGAAGATGTTCTTGCAGAACTCGAAAAGACAAGAGTCCAGCTTGAGAAAGAACATCTGGCAGTATCAAAGAGCCGCAAGGAAATTTCTGACTTAAAGAAATCCCTCAGGGAAAAGAATGAAAAAATAGACAATTCCAAAGACAGGATATTGCAGCATGCCAACGAAGAAGCCAGCCGCATACTTTCCGAAGCAAAAGATTATGCCGACGAAACCATCCGCAAATATACAAAATGGGCTTCAAGCGACAAGCATATCAAAGAAATGGAAGCCGAGCGTGCTGCTCTCCGTGAAAAAATGGATTCAAAGCAGTCTAAAATCAAAGTCAAAAAAGAGAAGCCAAAATCAAAACAGGTCAAAGCTTCTGACCTTTATATAGGTGCTGACATAAAAGTGCTTTCCCTGGGTGCAACCGGCACTGTAAGCACACTTCCTAACGAAAAGGGAGACTTATTTGTTCAGGCAGGGCTTTTAAGAACAAAAGTAAATATAAAAGATATCGAACTTCTGCCAAAACCAAAAACTTTGTCCACACCAAACAATCACAGTGGAAGCGGAAAAATACGAATGAATAAGGCAGCCGGAATAAAAGGAGAAATAAACCTTATAGGCATGACTGTTGACCAGGCTATGCCTGTTCTTGAAAAATATCTTGACGATGCCTATCTTGCGCATATGACACAGGTAACCGTAATACACGGCCGTGGCACAGGTGCACTCAGGACAGCAACACACAACCACCTTAAACGCACCAAATATGTCAAGTCATTCCGTCTCGGTGAATTTGGTGAGGGAGACATGGGTGTTACAATCGTAAATTTCAAATAAAAAGGAGTATATGAATAAAATGGCACAAAAACAGAAAATACTTATTGTCGATGATGATGAAAACATCGCAGAACTTATAGGACTTTATCTCACAAAAGAATGTTTTGATACGCACATTGTAAATGACGGTGAATCAGCGATAAAAGCTGTTACAGAGTACGCTCCAAACCTTGTACTTCTCGATATAATGCTTCCTGGCATAGACGGATATGAAGTTTTAAGAGAGATAAGAAAAGACTCCAAGCTTCCTGTAATTATGCTCTCAGCAAAAGGAGAAACCTTTGACAAGGTACTCGGTCTGGAACTTGGAGCCGATGACTACATTATGAAACCTTTCGATTCAAAAGAAATGGTTGCAAGAGTAAAGGCAGTTTTAAGACGCACCAATGCTCCTGCCGCAGCTGAGCCTGCTGCCGATTCACTTCCAAAGGAATGTGTAACATATCCTGACCTTATTATCAACCAGACCGACTACTCGGTTACTTACAAAAACAAACGTGTTGAGATGCCTCCAAAAGAACTTGAATTATTATATTTCCTTGCATCTCATCCAAATCAGGTTTTCACAAGAGAACAGCTTCTCGACCACATCTGGAGTTATGACTATATTGGCGATACACGAACTGTCGATGTTCACATCAAACGTCTTCGTGAAAAATTCGAGGAACATCCTCAGTGGGAACTTAAAACAGTATGGGGTATCGGTTACAAATTTGAATACAGAGAATAATTTTTTACATTTACACACTCTCTGCTATAGCAGGGGGTGTGTTTCATGCATTTATGATTTATTTAGCACCTGTGAAAGGAGGTTTATATGCATTTTAAACTCAAACGTTCACTCCGTTTTAAATTTATAATAAGCTATCTTATATTAGTTATACTTACCATAGCACTCTTAAACACATACGGTCACAAACTTATGTATAATAAACTGGTTTCCGATATTGAAACAAATATGTACGCAGAAGCGGATAATATAAAAACGCAGTATCTTACCAATGCTTATCTCGTAAACAGTTCTATCCCTTCAATGCGCAAGCAATTCAGTTCCATTCAGAATATAACGGAAGTACGCATATGGATAAGCAATGCCGACAGCCGCATAATTGTTGACTCCGATGTCGAAAAAAACAAAGAGGACTGCATTATAAATGATTTTGACTCGCTGATTTTATCAAAACAGTCAGTTGAAAACACAAATATAAGCAATCTCTTATCAGATAAATCACTTTGCATTATATACCCTGTATCGTCAGGTCTTGATATAAGTTTTTATATAATTTTATCCACACCAACGGCTCCTCTTCATCACAAAGCCGTACAATATGTTGATGCAATTCTTACATGCTATATTATAGTTGCAATACTTTTTTTTATAGTGCTGTTATATTTATATTTACAGACCATAATTCCGCTTAAAAGCATGCAGAATGCAGCCAAAGAGTATGCAGCAGGGCATTATGATTATCCTATGCCGACATATACTGGGCATGATCAGGCTGACCTTGCAGGTGCAATAAAATATCTTGCCGATAAAATGAAAGATACAAACGACTACCAGAAGAATTTCATCGCCAACGTATCACATGATTTCAGGTCACCTTTAACCTCAATAAAAGGTTACACTCAGGCAATGGCAGACGGTACCATTCCACCTGAAATGCAGGGAAAATACCTTGATATTATTCTTTTTGAAGTAGAGAGACTTACTAAACTTACTAATAATCTTCTCTCACTTAGTGAATTTGAAAATAAAGGTATTCCCCTTGAAATTTCAACATTTGATATAAACAATGAATTAAAGCGCTGTCTTGCAACTTTTGAGCAGAGATGTGTTCAAAAACATATCTCGCTTGACATAACTTTTGATGCTGAGGTTTCGCTTGTTGACGCTGACCAAAGCAAAATAGAACAGGTTATTCAAAACCTTGTAGACAATGCAATTAAATTCAGCCATGATAATTCAACTATAGAAATACATACAAGAGAAAAAAATCAGAAAGTATTTATATCAATAAAAGACCACGGTATCGGCATTCCAAAGGATAGTCTCGGAAAAGTTTGGAAACGCTTTTATAAAACCGACCTCTCACGCGGAAAAGACAAAAAAGGAACCGGACTCGGACTTTCAATCACAAAAGAAATAATTGAAAACCACGGTGAAAACATAAATGTAATAAGCACTGAAGGTGTAGGAACAGAATTCATATTCTCACTTCCAAAACACGAATAAAATGCTAATATACTGACAAAAGCAGACATATCTGAGTATGCCTGCTTTTATTTTTTAATCGCAAATCTGTGTATGTCAATGTTACTGAGTATTTACTGCGCTTGTCTGAAATACACCCTTCAATCTCTTAAATAATACTTCCTGCAATACAGATATTGTTATAAACTGCGCAATAAAGAGAATGCAAGCCTGTGTAAGTCTTACAGGTAACAATGAAACATACGGCGAACCATACAGCATTGAAATCCAGAATGTTGTTATAAATAAGCCTATTACAAACTGATTTATACCTGCTGCCATCGCTGCTTTTGGTATAGACGGTTTCTTATGCAAAAATAATCCCCACACAAGACCGTTTAAACATGAGTTAAGTGTAAAGCCCGGAAAATATGGTCCTATCGGGAACATAAGTGTTCCAAGTACATCTGCAACTCCCGCAACAACTGCTGCCTGTGCAGGTCCCATGAGTATCGCTGCCGTTACCGGAGCAATAAATGCAAATCCAATTTTTACATTCCATGCCTGTATTGAACAAAATCTTGATAATACAATTTCGATAGCTATAAGCATCGCCATAAGTGTAATGTTTCTTACTGAAATCTTAGTTTTCTTTTCCTTCATTTTGTACCCTTTCTAATGAACGGAGCCGAAAAAAAGAAAAACACTCAAAGTAAACCATTATTCAGGTAATGAGTGTTTTTCATTCATCTCTGACAGTGGATGCGAAAGCCATACCGCAAGAACTATATTCTTTTCGCCCAAAGACAACTTCCCATCCTTTGGTACTTAACGCATGACTTCCTACTCTGTTCATATTTAAATATTTAGTTTTTATTTTTACTGATAATTTTATATAATATCAGATTTGCGATTCACTATTTGTATTCACATCTTGTTCCAAGAACGCCTGCTACTTCATACTCATAATCGTCGATACTCTTCTCCATCTGGAATGCTTCATCAATATCAACATCATAAACATGACCGTTCTTGTAACCGATAAGTCTGTTTTTCTTGCCTTTTTCAATACAGTCAACTGCATATGCTCCCATAACTGAAGCATAAACTCTGTCTCTTGCTGTAGGACTTCCACCACGCTGTAAATGACCAAGAATAGTTGCTCTTGTCTCAATTCCTGTAGCTTCTTCAATCTTCTTTGCAAGACCATAAGAATGACCGATTCCCTCAGCATTAACAATAATCTGATGTGTCATACCGCTTGCTCTGTTGTTCTTTATCTCTTCGATAAGTTTGTCGTAGTTGTTATCGAATTTCTCAGGTAAAAGAATTTCCTCGGCACCGTTTGCAATACCACACCACAATGCGATATATCCTGCCGAACGTCCCATAACCTCTACTACGCTGCAACGCTCATGTGAATTTGATGTCTCACGGAGACGGTCAATAGCCTCCATAGCAGTATTTACTGCTGTATCAAATCCGATAGTGTACTCTGTATATGCTATGTCAAGGTCAATAGTTCCTGGAAGACCAATAACATTTACACCATATTTTGAAAGGTTCTTAGCTCCTGTAAATGAACCGTCACCACCGATTACTATAAGTGTCTCTATGCCAAGTTCCTTACAGATTGCTGCTGCTTTCTTCTTTCCCTCTTCCTCTCTGAATTCAGCACTTCTTGCTGTAAAAAGGAATGTACCACCATGCTGAAGTTTCTCTGACACATCATGGAATGTAAGCAAATCCATCTCTCTGTTAAGAATACCGTTGTATCCTCTTCTTACTCCATATACCTCATATCCTTTAGAAATACCTGTACGCACTACTGCACGAATAGCGGCGTTCATTCCAGGTGCATCTCCTCCGCTTGTTAATACTGCAATCTTTCCCTTTGTTTCACTCATTTTATTATCCTCCATTCCATTCGAATCATTAATTCGGAACGCTTATTATGCGCAACCCCTCACATAATCTGAATAAATAATATATTTCGCAGATAAAGTCCTCACAGACTAAGGAAATACGCACTTTTTTCTCATAACTCTCTTTTAATCAATATCGTTAACCATTCTAGTATGATTTGACATATTTTTCAATAGCTTTTTTGTGTTTTTATGTTTTTCTCCGTTATTCACAAATTTTCAAGAAAAGTTCTGTCAAAAATAACCATAATTTTTGACATTATTTTACTATTTTGACCACAATTCTTCATTTTATGACAAAAAATTAATACTATTTCTGATGTTATTCTTTCCAATGAAGCCTGTGAAGATTGCCCTCAAGCTGCATATCAAAAAAATTATTCTGTCTCAATGCTTCATATAATACTATTGCAACAGAATTTGACAAATTTAATGACCTGATATTTTTATTCATTGGTATTCTTATAGCTGTCTCCTGTGAGTCTACAAGAATTTCTTCCGGAATACCGGCACTTTCTTTTCCAAACATTATGTACGCATCCGGCTCGTAATGTACGTCCGTATAATCCTGCTTGGATTTTGTCGTTGCCATATACATTTTTTTAGCGGCATCCGGATTTTGTTCAAGAAAATCCTCATAACAGTCATATACCGTTACATCAAGCTTGTCCCAGTAATCAAGCCCTGCTCTTTTAAGCATTTTATCGTTTATCTTAAATCCCATCGGCTCAATAAGATGAAGCCTTGTCCCTGTTGCACAGCAGGTTCTTCCTATATTTCCTGTATTTGCCGGCATTTCCGGCTCCAATAAAACTATATTTAACATTTGTATTAATCCCCCAAATTCAAATCTAAAGTTTCTTTATGAAACTTTCTATTCTCTCAAGAGCGGCTTTTAAATCCTCTATCGAATACGCATATGATATTCTCAAAAATCCCTCACCGCAGTCTCCGAACGCCGTTCCCGGAACAACTGCTATCTTTTCTTCTTTAAGAAGTCTTGTCGCAAATTCGTCTGAACTCATTCCGAATTTTTTTATACTCGGGAACATATAGAAAGCACCGAACGGCTCGAAACATTCTATTCCCATCTCCTGAAACGCATTCAGCAAAAATCTACGCCGTCTGTCGTACTCATTTCTCATTTTCTCTACATCTGCGTCACCGTGCCGCAGCGCTTCTATAGCCGCATACTGGCTTGTAGTCGGCGCACACATAATTGCAAACTGGTGAATTTTAAGTATCTGGTCAAGTATGACTTTAGGCCCACAGGCGTATCCGAGTCTCCACCCTGTCATCGCATAAGATTTTGAGAAACCGTTTATAACAATCGTTCTCTCTTTCATTCCCGGAAATGCCCCTATCGAAGCATGCGTTCCGCTATATGTAAGTTCTGAATATATCTCGTCAGATATAACAAACAAATCATGTTCGATAACAAAATCAACTATAGGTTTAAGCTCTTCCTCCGTCATTATTGCCCCGGTAGGATTATTTGGAAACGGCATAATAAGTATTTTTGTTTTCTCAGTAACCACTTCCTCAAGCTGCTGTCTTGTCAGCTTAAAACCATTTTCTTCCTTTAATTCAACAATAACAGGAACACCGTCTGCAAGCACTATACAAGGCTCATACGAAACATAGCTTGGCTGCGGCAGGATAACCTCATCCCCCTCGTCAAGCATTGCCCTAAGTGCCCCGTCAATGGCTTCACTTCCGCCAACTGTTATCATAATCTCACCTGAAGGCTCGTATTTTAAACCAAAACGTCTGTCAAGATATTTTGAAACTTCCTCTTTCAACTCTTTGAGACCGGAATTTGATGTATAAAATGTTCTTCCCTTTTCAAGAGAATATATTCCTTCCTCTCTTATATGCCACGGAGTATCAAAATCCGGTTCACCTACTCCTAATGAAATGGCATCGTCCATCTCGCTCACTATATCAAAAAATTTCCTTATGCCCGATGGCTTTATCTGCTTAACTTTACCTGATAATGCATCTCTCATGGTGTAATTAACATCCTTTCCGGTTCATGGTGCTCACCTGTCATTTCAAGACCATGTTCTTTATATTTTTTCAGTACAAAATATGTCGCTGTACTGTTTACGTATTCTAATGTTGAAAGTTTCTCCGAAACAAATCTCGCAACTTCTTTCATACTCTTTCCCGATATTGTAACTGTCAGGTCAAATCCTCCTGACATAAGATATACACTCTCAACTTCATCAAATTTATATATTCTTTCTGCAACCTTATTAAATCCCATGTCACGCTGAGGTGTAACTTTCACCTCTATAAGTGCCGTTACCTTTTCACAATCAGTCCTGTCCCAGTTTATAAGAGTAGGATATCCGCATATCACGTTTTCCTCCTCCATACGGCTGATTTCTTCTTCAACTGCCTTCTCATCACTGCCAAGCATCGCCGCCAGCTCTTTAGTTGAATAACGGCTGTTCTGGCTGATTGCATTAAGAATTTTATTTCGCAATTCACTGTTCATAAAAATCACCATACCTTTCATATATATTTCTGTTCACCCACAGGTTTTGATTTACAGACATAAAATTTTATTATCTGATGCAAGGGTCAAAAGCAGATAGCAATGTATGTTTACATACAAATTGCTATCTGGTGGCTTGACCCGCCAAACACCGACAAGTAGCAGATTTGCTTGCAAATATGCGGGATTGGAGGTGTTTGCAGGATTGCGAAAATTGCGTAGCAATGAAGCAATCCGTGGCATTATTTGTCCCTTTATATCTTATAAAGTTCGTCACTTCCCGCTGGTCCTATATATCTTGTCTCATCTTTGCTGACAATAATTCTGTCATTTCCCTCGGTAGCTCTTCCTATAACTGCTGCATTTATTCCGGCTTCATTTAATTTTTCAACTAAAAGATTTCCTTTCTCACAGCCTATCATCATACTTCCGCTCGATATGAGCATATACGGATTAAGGTGAAATACTTCGCAAACCTCTATAGTTTCCTGTTTTATCGGAATTTTATCAAGATGTGCGGTAATTCCGACACCTGATGCTTCACCAAGTTCCCAAAGTGCACCAAAAACTCCGCCCTCTGTAACATCATGCATGGCACTTACGCCAACTTCCATTGCTATTTTTGATTCAGGAATAACAGAAAGATACTCTTTAAATCCTTTTGCCACGTCAATTAGTTCCTGTGGCAATGTCTCACGAAGCTTTTCCTCTTTTTCGGCGGCAATTATTGAAGTTCCCTCAAGACCTGCCCATTTTGTCATGACAATCTCATCACCGGGTTTTAGTCCTCCTGTAGAAACTATCTCGCCTTTTTTTACTTTGCCCACGCCTGTTACATTTATTATAGGTCTGTTGACCGCATCGGAAATTTCCGTATGACCTCCCATAATCTCTATTCCCAATGACAGACAGGCATTCTCTATTTCTTCCATTATTCTTCTCAATTTTATCTCTCTCGTACCATCAGGAAGAATTATTGTAGTCATAATGCCTATAGGCTCTGCTCCGCTTGATGCCAGGTCATTTGCAGTAATATGAACCGCCAGATTGCCTATTCCCTTGTCGGTACCTGTTATCGGATCTGTCGAAAACACAAGTGCCTCATCCTCATTCACAACAACCGCTGAACAATCTTCTCCGACTCCCGGATGCAAAATCACTTCTTCTCTTCTATGTTTTATCTGCTTAAAAACTGCTCTCTTTAAAACATTTTCAGGTACTTTTCCTATTTCCATCTGTCTGTCTATTCCTTTCTATTCTCATTGATTATCCTTTGACTTTTTGTCATTCTGCTTTTGTTCTTTTTCTTCTTTTTGATTTTTATCCACATCTTTGTTATCCTGTTTCTCAACTTCCTGTTTTCCAACAGTAACATGCTGTGGCTCAGCATTGTATGAACTTGTATTTACAAGAACTCTCTTCTTCTTGACATCATTTATATAAATAACTTTCCAAAGTCTTGCATTATAACCTGTATGTGCAGACTGCGTTATCTCCCTATAACCTGACGGCTTCGTCGCATCAACTGTGACAACTTCTCCCTCCGGCTGTTTTTCTTCAACTATCTCAGATTCAAATTCTATCCTTCTGTTTTTGCTTCTGGTATCTTCTCCATAAATTTTAAACGAAAGAATTCCTCCGCTCGCCGATGCGTATATATATATTGGGGATTTTGTATTGTTTTTAAATTTCAAGTCTTTGTAATTGCCTGATATTGCGGCATCTCTTGAAACACTTACATAATGAACCACCATTGAATGAGGTGAACGCTCAACAACCTGTAACTCAGCATTTATAACAGCATTGTATAAAGTCGTTGACACCTGACATACTCCGCCTCCGACACCTGAGACAACCTTTCCTCCCGAATACTCGGGTGCCGCCTTATATCCGTTTTCCTCAGTTCTGTCTTTTATGACTTTAACTGTCGAAAATGTCTGCCCCGGATTTAGAATAGTTCCGTTTATGCGCCCTGCTGCGGTCTGGACATTGTTACATCTGTCTGTTGTAGAAGAACTGTAGTCAGTGGAATACTCGCCAAGCAGGTCTGTACACTTTTCATTCATTTTCTTTGTATACTTTGGTTTTTTCGTCTGAACAACAGCGTTCAAAGTCATGCTCTTATCTTTTAGATTGTTTGAAATTTTTTCTTCAAAAAGAGCTACCGTATCGTCTATTTTTACTTTAAGACCAGATTGTGACTTAGTCGCTTTCAATCCCTTAGACGTCATCTTGAACTTTGAATTTATAACTTTTTTATTGTGAAGCCTGCTCTTTAATATTACATATTTTTCAAGAGAATCCCTGTCAACTCCCGTTTTTAAATTGTATGTTACATCCTTTTTATTGACAGAAATAATTTCCTTAAATCTTTTAAATATGTTCCCTTTCTTTCCTATATTATAGGCATCTTCAACATAATCATCATCTTCTATATAAAACCCAAGTCTTTCAAAAGTTGTATCAGTTTCTTTTTTATCATCGCCATACTTTATGGTAACTTTTCTGTTTTTCAAATACGACTTGTATTCTTCAACCTTTTTTGATGCCTGTTCTTTCGTAAGACCACCTATGTCCACACCGTTTATACTTGCTCCACTCACTATATGTTTGTCATCAATCAGTCTGGCTTTTGCAATTGCCACAGCAGCAATACCCGCAATCAACACTAAAAGACACGCACTCAAAATAATAATTCCTGTTTTTTTATTCTTCTTCATAAATTCCCACTTACCTTTAATTTTTGCTTATACTATTTATTTGACATTTATTTCCTTATTGAGTATTCTAAATACATATTTATATAAGATTAAAGAGTCAAAGTATCAGCTTAAAGAAATACATATATCCTCTTTAGCATTTTTGACTCTTTGGCTCTTTTGCATACCTATAAAATATCGTATTTTGCAATTACTGTAAATATTGGAGTACAATTGGCAGAACCATTGCTACAACTAAAATAATACAAATAACTGCCGCAATCTTCTGTTGATTTTTTCTGTTAAAAAAGTTCACTTTATGACAACCTCCAATCCTGACCAGACATTGCATACTGCACTATTGCTATACTTACTTAAAACGAAAGGAAAAAACAATGCCTGTATTTTTTATATGCTTTATTGTATTCTTATTGTGGCTTCGCGTCAAGTTAAAACAACAGGATAGTTTAAAAACACAAAACAAGGATTTCTGGCGGCGTGAACATGAAGCCGACTTTTCCAGAAACAAGGATATTTCTGAACTTGACTATATCAGCATAGACCGAGAATTACTGCCTTTTAGCGAACACACAAACGATGCTGAACTGTTACAGATACAACAGGATGTAAATAAAACTCTTTCCAAAAAAATGATAAATCTTTCCGGAATGACAAATACTGACATCAAAGAGACATATGGTCGCGGTAATTTTGAAGTTCTCGCTGTTTATGACCAAAATTATCTCAAATTTTTAAGTCTTTTAAACAAATGGGGTACGTATCTTCTTGAACGAGGTTTTATAAATGAAGCAAAGCAGATATTTGAATATGCCGTAAACACACTTAACTGCGACATATCAGGCTGCTATACGGGACTTGCCAAAATTTATCTAAAAAATAATGATATTGACAAAGTACAGCAGCTAATCGACAAAATCCAGTCATCCGATGCATATTTAAAAGACTCCATAGCACAAAAGCTTACAGTCATGCTTCAAAACTACTAAACAACATATATTCCTGCCTGATAGTCAAGCGGATTTCTGTTTTTGTAATCAAACAGAAGTCTGCTCTCTTTATTTTCAATAATTCCCTCTTCAATATATTTTAATACATCTATATCAAACTGCTGCAGATGCGTCATCCTGTGAAGCTGTTTCCAGTCATTTCCTTCATATCCCGAAAGATATTTATGACACTTTTCCTCATTTTGATAAAACTCTCTTATCTCGTCCTTTGGTATCTCACACTGCCAGTTTATGAACTTTGGTCTGTTTTTAAGATTTTCCCTTGCATAAATATCATAAATGATAAGCTGTTCAAGAATATTCCTGTCCTCTCCGCCAATGCCATATCCCTTAACGGCAAACTCCAAAAGTATCTCATAATTCTGAAGCCTTGACTGGTGTATTCCCTCGTATCCCATCTCATGATAATAATTGCCGAGGTTCATAAAAAAGTCAAACGGTGTTTCAAAAAGTGAAACCATAAACGGAAGTGACGCTTCAAATTGCAGGCTGTTATAATAACGCTCCGTCATATCTTCAACACGCTTTAATCTAAGAACATCATCATAAGAAATCCATTTTGTAAACAATACTTCGTAAGGTGCTCTGTCCTGATATACTATGCCAAATTCTTCCCTGTCATAATATATAGGTGAACCTTTCAGCACTTTCAAAAATCCAAGCTGAAGCTGATCCGGTTTCATTGAATAAACAGTATTATATGACTCTCTAAAAGACGCATAATCTTCATATGGCAGCCCCACTATAAGGTCAAGATGCTGGTGAATATTTCTCTTTTCCCTTATCTTGGCAACTTTCTGTTTTAGTACTGTGAGGTCAGGATTTCTGTGAATTGCCTTTAAAGTCTCCTTATTTGCTGTCTGAACTCCGATTTCAAACTGCACAAGTCCCGGTCTTAACCCGCTTACATAATCTATTTCTTCGTCTGTCAAAAGTTCGGCAGAAAGCTCAAAATGAAAATTTGTTATGCCATTATCATGCTCATTTATATATTTCCATATTTTCATTGTATGTTCATGGTCACAATTGAATGTCCTGTCAACAAACTTGACATGCGGTACTTTCATATCAATAAAAAATTTAAGTTCCTTTTCAACGAGTTCCCATTTCCTAAATCTCACCTTTTTGTCAACCGATGACAGACAATAACTGCAGCCATAAGGACAACCCCTGCTTGTCTCATAGTATATTATTCTGTTCTTAAGCGACTCTATATCAAATCCGACATCCTCAGTATAAGGAAACGGAATCTCATCCATACACATTCTCGGTCTTGTCTCGTTTATGACTGTCTTATCACCGTCTCTATAGACAATTCCTTTTATATCCGACAACGACATTATATTATCACCAAATTTTTTTCTGCCGCCATCTGAAAGATAATATTGTAACATCTCATAAAATGTAACCTCACCTTCACCGGACATAATACCGTCAATCCAAGGATACTTTTCAAGCTGTCTGTCACTGTCATAAGAAACCTCAGGCCCGCCAAGCCATATCGGCACATCAGGCATGATTTTTTTAAGCTCTTTTGTTATCTCAGTCACAAAATCAATATTCCATATATAGCACGAAAAACCAATCATCTCAGGATTCTGAAGATATATATCCCCAAGAATAAAATCAACCTCCTGATTTATTGTGTATTCTTTTATCTGTAAATCCTTATCCGTTATGCCTCGTTTCCTTGCATACGCCTGAATACAATACACGCCGAGATTTGAATGTATATATTTCGCATTTATTCCAACAAGTAAAATCATGTTAACAACCTCTTATCTCTTATTCTCTTATCATACACTACTGCTCATACCACTTCTCATCTTTATCAAGTTTTTCCGGTGCATCCTCAAAAAACTTACATTTATCCGCATTTTCACAACTGCCTGCCAATGCATGTCTGCATACCATTCTTTTTTTATGATACCCGACAACAATTCCATCACTTTCCTCGCTCTCATACTCTACCGGCATAAGACAGTGATATTTATCAACCGGGCAAAAACCTTCTATAAGATATTTTTTATAATCCATAAATGTCCTCTTTCCTGCACTTTCCTAACCGCCTGTCATCCAATAAGTCCCATCTGTCTAGCCTTATCAAGAGGATTTTTAAGTGCAAAATCCCATTCTTCCTTTCTTGACTCATACTGGCTGCATATCCATTCGTAAACTTCATCAAGTCCGTTTTCGCTATACTCAAATTCTTTTGTCGTATGAAATTCAAGCGGTGTCTTTTCATAACAGAAAGGCTCCGGCCACACATCCGCCTGTAAAACTTTTACATCATCATCCTTTGAAATACCCGCAACCTGATATCTCATTCCTTTAAAGCTGCATTTTAATACTGCCTTTTTGTTGTAAAAAGAACTTACATCATAAAACGACTGCCTTTTGTTCATTGTCTCTGCCTCACTTTCTAAAAAAGCATATACGAAAAAAGTCTATCCCACACTGGATAGACTTTTTAATAACAGGGGTGGAAGGAATCGAACCCTCCTCTGGAGTTTTGGAGACTCTTATTCTACCGATGAACTACACCCCTATATAGATGCTCGCTCACACGCGACTATTAGATAATATCATACGAAATTTGTTTTGTCAACATTTTTTTGATTTTTGTTACGGCACTTTTTTACAGTGTGGCAGCTATACTGCCACACAACCTCCAATGCATTAATACTTATAATCATTATATCCTCTGAGACGTCTGTACAAACCTGCCTTAGTAAGATAGCTGTATGGTGATACAAAAAATATACCAAGTAATCCAAATGTAAGTGTCCCTAAAATTCCCCATCCTATAAAAGAAAGGTCAAGTACAAACATCTGCCATTTCTGACCGTCTGTAAGTCTTTTACTCTCCTCAAATGCTTTCTGCATGTCAATGTCCGGATTTTCACTTAATATATACGGTATCATTGAATACTCATATCTCTTTATAATTCCCGGAACAATAAAAAGCAATGTCCATAAAAATGTAAATAAATTCTTGAAGAACATTATTTTTATAACATTTAAATAATTGCTCTTAAATGCATATGTAATTTCTCTCATATCGCATTTTGCTTCATAACTTCTGCTAAAAAATCTCTTCGCTCCAACCTCAATAGGATTAAAAACAAATACAGATACTGCTATGCTGACAATCACAACAACTAATGCAATGATAATTCCACCTATTATAACAGCAGAAATAGCTCTCGCAACTGATGGTGTAATATTTTTAGCAATACTGTTTATGGAATCATTCAAACCTCCCGATGTGGCATCTCCATTTGAAAATACCTCACCAAATCCTTTGCTGACACTATTGTAATCAACATCTTTCTTTCCAAAATTAAAATTTGTTCTTCCAACTCCGCTTACATTACCAGCTGTAACAATGGAAAGTATAATACCTCCCAGCACAAACATCCAATAATTAAGCTTTAAAAGATTTTTCGCCTGCGTTTTCAATTCAACCCTGGACCACATAAAAAATTCCCCCTTTTGTATAGTATAATATGTTACCAAGTATTATATTACCATTATTTTACTATGTTGACTATAAAAAATTAGGAATAAATTTTTCTATGGATGTTCTGGCTCTGACGCATAGATTGATATAAACTTTCAGACTCAAGGACGGCTGAGAGCCGTCCATTTGTCGTATAATATCCACTTCCATGACGTCCGTCAAACAAAAACCGCCCCTACATATTCATTATCCAATATATGACCCCAAGCAAAAAACTGCTGAATATACCGTAAAGTATAACCGGTCCGGATATCGTAAATATCTTGCATCCTACTCCGAATACATCACCTTCCGCCTGATATTCTATTGCCGGTGATACAACGGAGTTTGCAAATCCTGTTATCGGTACAACGCTTCCTGCTCCCGCAAACTGTCCGAGTTTCTGATAAATGTTAAATCCGGTAAGTATTACGCTTATTCCGACAAGTGTTATCGTTGTATATAATGCCGAAATTTCTTTATCATTTCCAAACGAAGCATAGACATTGTTTAATATTTCTCCAAGCAGGCATATAGCACCTCCTACAATGAATGCTTTAAGACAATTCATAAATCCGTTTGATTTTGGCGTCATATTATCAACATACTTGTTGTACATTTCCTTCTGCTTATTTTTGTCTTTTTCATTTAATACTGCTCCTATATTCGGCTCGTTACTGTTTTTTTCATTCATTTTAAACCTCACACTTTCTATTTTTATATGTTTGACTCTTATTTTTTAATGACGAACAACTCCACAACGCCTACGCAAATTCCACTAAAGTGTCACCTAATCACCCAAACGCCAATTCATTACTTGCCGTTCCATTCAAAATACATCTGATACAGCGTACCTAATGCCTTGCCCGCTGCCATCATAAATATCAACAGATAAATTCCATAATTTAAGTTTATTCTCTGACACAATATCGGAAACACTCTGATTGCTTCTGCAAGTGCCATAGAAAGACAGCCCACAAATATTCCCGCAAATAATCCAAATATAATAATACCTACATCGCCTATTCTCATCGGAAAATGATATACAGATAAAAGGCTGCCTATTGTTCCACCAAGAACGATGGCACTTTCAAGTTTATATACATGTTCTGCAACTCCCATTCTTGAGGCAAGTCTCGGAATTATTCCAAGTGCCGTAATAAGTGCAAATGTTCCCGCTGCAACAGATACTCCTCCCGCAAAACCAATGATTGCAAGTGCTGTCTCCTGCAAAATATCCATGTTTATTCTCCATTCTTTAATCCTATATTCTTATTTTCTGATGTTGTGGTCATAAGGTATTTTTACCACAGCTGATGCCACAGATTGCTAACTGTTTTTGACCCTTGCATCACTTTCTTATCGTTTCCTCTCTATCCGCATCTTTTATAATCGCCTTATTCATGTCTTCCTCATATTTTCGCATTTCGATATGAACAGGTGTCGGATCATCATGTACTTTGTCACTCTTAAAATGATTGTAGAAACAAAGAATTCCTATCGGTATACCTATACTGTATGAAATTTCAAGAATACTTCCCGAACTTTTATCTACACCTTTAACTATTTTATAAAAATCGTCAAATACATCACCTACACTTACATCCGTATTAAATGTCATAATTGTAAATGCAGCACCGAAAAATACGATTATACATGTTATTGCAAGTTTGGTATACTCCCACGCCGTATTTGGTTTTACGGGCATTTTATATTCCACAACAAAATCCGGTTCACCTATATTTACAATGTCAAATGCAGGACACTCTTTTTGTATCAGATTTATTACCTTTGTAATAGAAAAAATAACTTTTTCGTTTTTATCACCTTTTACCGTATGGAGAACTATGTCTCCTGCACGTTTCATTGCATTGTTGTCCAGTGATAAAATATCAAGTACCTCCGAGAGAACTATTCTTTTATTTGTAACTTTTTTACTCTGTGAAGCTTTTATATAAATCGTTTTATTTTCAACCTGACTCATTTTATCCCCCCACTTATCTAAATTATTCTTCCGTTTGTATATTCTGTGCGTGTATTTCTCTGTATAGTGCAGTAACACACGGTTGTCATAAGTGCAATTCCTATAATAACGGCAATAAGCCATCCCCTGTTTCTCATCATCTCCACAAACCTCCATTCGATTTTGATTTGATGTTGCTAGTATAACGTTCACACCTACATATGAACATCAACCATTTGATAACAGTAGTATGGCTTATTATTTTTTGTTTATTCACAATAATATGATGTTTTGGTCAAAAGATATTTTATAAGTTGTTATTTCCAAGACAACTGAAGTTCGTCTTACGAATTTAATTCCATATACATTTTTTTCAGAATCTTTTTTTCAAGCCTGCTTACCTGAACCTGGCTTATTCCAAGCTTGTCCGCAATCTGTGTCTGTGTCATCTCCTTAAAATATCTGTATTCTATCAGTTTTTTTTCTCTCCCCTTTAATTTTTTTATAAGGTTGTCGATAAGAATGTGATTTATCACTTTTTCTTTTTCTAAATCGCACGCCGTTTCTTTCGCCACAAGCTGATCGACAAGCATAACCTCTCTTCCATCATCCCTATACACATTTTTGTACAGGGAATCCACTTCTACATTTGCATCAAGTGCAAGTACTATATCTTCCTCTGATAATTCCGTAACCTGTGCAATTTCACTTATAGTTGCATTCCTGCCATATTCATGACTCAGCTTTTCAGATGCCTGTTTTATCTTCCAGCCGTTTTCTTTTAATGTCCTGCTCACTTTTATCATACCGTCATCACGCATAAATCTTTTGATTTCTCCCATAATCATGGGCACTGCATATGTAGAAAAACAGACATTAAAACTCATGTCAAAATTATCAATCGCTTTTATCAGTCCTATACATCCAATCTGAAATATATCATCTGCTTCGTATCCTCTGCCATTAAATCGCCTGACAACATTCCAGACAAGTCCCAAATTCTTTTGAACTATCTCGCTTCTTGCTTCTCTGTCACCGGCTCTGGCTTTCTTTAGCAAACACTTTATTTCATCATGCATGCTATTTTGCCCCGACTTTCTTTTTCATATAAATTTTAGTTCCCTTTGAAACCTCAGATTCCACTTTCATCTCATCCATAAATGCTTCCATAAATGCAAATCCCATTCCTGAGCGTTCCCATTCAGGTCTTGTTGTGTAAAGTGGTTCCATAGCTTTGTTTATGTCGGCAATTCCTACGCCGAAATCCTCTATCTCTATTTCCACTTCATTATTATGTATATTGCATGTCATAAATATTCTTCCCGGCCCTGACTCATAACCGTGTATAACTGCATTTGTAACAGCCTCTGATACAGCCGTTTTTACATCAGAAAGTTCCTCAAGTGTTGGATTAAGTCTCGTAATATATGCTGCAACAACAGTCCTTGCAAATGCCTCATTCTGCGAACAGCTCTCAAATTCTATTCTCATAAAATGCCTCCTGAATTGTATCATATTTTTCTATAATCTTATATAACCCTGACACCTTAAATATTCTGTCAACGGTCTTTCCGACATTTGTTACTGCTGCCTTCCCGCCTATAAACATAACTTTTTTGTAACGCCCCATAATAAGTCCTATCCCCGAACTATCCATAAAACTTACATCTTTAAAATCAAAAATAATATTTTTCACATTTCCTGCTTCTATAAGTCTGTCAGATGTTTCACGCAGATAAGTAACGGCATGATGGTCCAAATCATCCCTGATATAAACCACCAGACAATCACCTTTGATTTCATAATGCATCATGTCCATAATCTCTTTTTCCTTTCTTTAATTTCAAACTTTAAATCAATGATTTTAAATTTTCTTTTTCCTAATAACATAAAAAATCTGCCGCCTGTAATCATATTAGATTACATAAGCGACAGACTTCTGCCTTTATCACAGCACGAAAATTTTAACTTTCATACTAATATCCCATCTCTGCTAATTTTGATTTTGCAAGTGCCACTCTGTCTGAGTCAGGGTAATCATTTACAATAGTATCGAAATATTCCTTTGCTTTGTCATATTTCTGTTGTTTCTGATAGCCTCTGCCAAGGAAATAAATTGCCTTGACATTTGTCTCATCATATTTAACAGCCTCTTTCAAAGTTTTAATAGCATTTCCATAATCACCACTGCTGTAATAAGAATATCCCTGCTGATACAATTTTTCCGACATAGCTGCGAAAGTATTGTCTTTTATTCTGTTATATACTTTCTTTGCATAATCATTTTTAAGCGTACTTTCATCAATATCCAACAGCTTTTTCGCAGCATTTTCAGTATCATCTGCAAGATATGAACTTGCTGAACTGAAAAGTGCATCATAAATATCAAGTATTGTCTTTCCATCTTCAGTGTTTATATCACCCTGAAGCTGTTTAAGCTCATTCTTTAATCCATCTATTTCTTTCTGCAATGATTCATTTTTGCTTTTCAGTGAAGATGAATCGCTTGCATCTGCTGCCTGCTGTTCACTATACTGTTTAAAACTGTCATTTGCATTTTGAGCCTCATTCGACTTCATATGAGGTATTATCAAAAAATACATAAGCGCAAGTCCTATCACTATACCAACAACAATATTTATAAATGGCATAATGGACGGTCTTTCTTCTTTATACGGAGTAATCGTCTTGTACGCATCAGGGTCAACCTGTGGCAAAGTTCTTCTCTCAGGTTCTTTTTTGACCACCTTCGGCTGCACTTTAGGACTTTCTCCTCTGATGTGGACATCTGACAACTCTTTCATATAACGCAGAGTTGTCGTATTGGTAACATCTATTTGACTGATGTTTCTGAGAAGTTTTAATGCTTTAACCCTGTTATCTTTTTTACCTGTCATCATGTACAGCAATGCTAAAAGCTGATGTGCCCTGATAAACTTAGGATTTAGATTTACAACTTTTTTAAGCTGTATGATAGCCATATCTTCATCGCCATGTTTTGCCGAATTAAGTGCCGAATTATATTTTCGGATTGTCTGATTATATGTTTCAAGTTTATTAGGATTTGACTGTATCATTTTGATATAGTCTTCCGCATCATTATTTTCTGACTGATAATGTTTGCTTATAACCCACTCACTTAATGCTGATACAATTTCTCCTTCTTCCAAATAGACAAGACCTAAAAGATTTCTTGCATTAGTATTCAATTTGTTGAATTGTAAACTAAGTTTAAGCGACGAAATGGCACCGGATAAATCTCTTACTTTTGCCTGAGATAATCCCTTGTTATAATAAATATTTGAAAGACCGACAACCCTGCGGTAATTTTTTAAATCCTGACCGCAATTGTCACATCTTTTTTTACTAAAAGCTACATTGGCATTACATCTTGGACAATTCATTACTCTTCCACCCATCCTGCTGATTTATTTTTTTTAGTATTTTTACCATTCACATTGTCCTTTAAAATACTATGAAGTAAATCCGTTACGTCAGTTGTATTATTTCCATAAATGGCATCCTCTGCCTGGTCAATCTCCAAACTTGGCTGAAATTTTGCCAACTCAGCTTCAAAATCCATACTACACTACCTCCCGATATTTATCAACTTTTATTCACCGCAACTTGCGACAAATTATTTAACAATATTTTATTCCCCAATCTTATACACTATAATTCCTGCACCTCTTCTTGCATACTCTACATGTTTCTCTTCTTCGGTTACAACTGCTTTCACACCATTTATTGTGATTACATTTCCCGGATATATAATCTTTTCAATAGTAACTTTAGCAAGATTGGCTTTCCCCATCTTCTCAACAATACTCTGTTTCTTTTTGGTAAGCTCACTAAGCTTTGTATCTTTTTCAATTTTTGTCCGCATAAGAGCCATCTTCTTCTCAATCAAATCGGAACGTCCTGTCTTTTCAATAAGTATCTGAACCTGACCGAGTACATTGGTAATCTTTGCAAGTTCTCTCCCTATCTCAGAAATATCCTGTTCGCATTTGTTAAGCAACGCAAATAGGTCACCGTCCACACCTGCACACAATGTTGTCTTTACTTCAGACATATTTCCAATAATTGTCGCATGAATATATCTGGTCGCTGAAACTTTTCCGCCGATAATAATTCCATACTTTCCTGATACAATTACATCCTGACCACACTCAATATCCGAATTCATGATAGCATTAGCGTTTATATCTTTTTTGCACTTTATCTGAACCTGCTCAAAAAATTTGCCAGTCACATCTCCGCCTGCTTCAAGATACCCTTTTCCATTTCCCTGCATTCCGTTTTTAAGGACTATATCTTTTTTAGCTTTAATTGTCGCCGACTCAACATATCCGTCTACGATAATGTTTCCTCTCTCAGATATAACCTTCACTCCGGTCAGCACATTTCCACGGATATGAATATCATTTTGGAATGTAACATCACCTGTTGTAAATGATACATCACCTTCTATAAGAAGCTCCGGCTCTATCTGAAGTTTATCATCACGATATGTTATCTTTCCATCATATTTTGCACGATACTCTTTTTTCTCCGTATCATATATAAAGCCCCTGCCGCTAAGCCTGGCAAGTTCCTTTCCTTTTTTTGCAATAATGGTTTCACCTTTTACGGAAACACCATCCTCCGATGGAATAGCAGGATGATATATAACAACCGTCTGCCCCTCTTCAACGGTAGGAACATCTCCATACTCGGAATAATCTACAGAACCGTCTTCCAATATCTTTGGCTTTGTATCAATCTCTGTCTGAAACAAAAACTCATACCATCCGTCAACTCCGTCAACTGCCTTTTTGCCTTCGGCTACTTTAACAGGCATGTTGTACATTCTGTCATCTATAACTTTTTGTAATTCAGCTTCATCAATTCCATTTACAACACCGGCCTGCTGCAGTCTTTTTTTCAAATCATCAACCGTATAATCAGATTTTGTATTGTCTGTTGTAATCAGGCAAAGATACGCCTCTGAACCATCATTTGAAAATGTAATCTCTCCTCCACCCAGAACCTCTGCATTTGCTTTATCTTCCATTATACCCTCCTCCCTTCCTTGTTAATAACGATAAAGTGTATAATACCGCTACTATAAGAAAATTATATATTAGATGACATCTAAATGCAAGTGGAATAAAAAATCAAAGCTGTGAAGCCAAATAATTGCTCCACAGCTTTATATTTAAACAAAATTGATTATTTTATAAAGCAGCAAGTTCTTCCTCTACTTTACTCATCATTGCCTGATATTTTTCGAGTTTTGCTTTTTCTTCATTTATTTTTGCTTCCGGTGCTTTGCTCATGAATTTCTCATTGTTAAGCATTCCGTTTACTCTCTTAAGCTCTCCCTCAAGACGTTTCTTCTCTTTCTCGAGACGCTCTTTTTCTTTTGCGAGGTCTACAAGGTCTGCAAGCGGCATATAAATTGTTGCTTTATCTATAACTACTGATACTGCATTGTCCTCAATACCTGTCTTGTCACTCTGTACCTGTACTTCTGATGCAGAGATAAGGTGCTGATATGAAGGCACAAGTGATGTGAGTGTCTCTTTTGTCTCATCATCATCTGCTACGATATATACCTTAGCTTTTCTTGATGGTGCTACATTCATTTCACTTCTTCTGTTTCTTATTCCTTTTGTGAGTGCTTTCATAAGCTCTGCTTTATCTTCAGCATCTTTATTATCCCACTCATCCTTAAACTCAGGCCAATTTGAAATCATGATTGATTCTTCCTCTGACTGGAGTGTGCAGAAGATTTCTTCCGTGATAAACGGCATATACGGATGAAGTAATTTAAGTGAGTTGATAAGTACAGTCTTAAGAGTCCAGAATGCAGCATTTGCTGACTCTTTATCCTCATCCTTTGCAAAAAGTCTAGGCTTAACAAACTCGATATACCAGTCACAGAACTCTGTCCATACAAAGTCATTTATCTTCTGAACAGCTACACCAAGTTCATATTTTTCCATATTCTCAGTAACTTCTTTTGCAAGTGTGTTTACCGCTGACAATATCCATTTGTCCTCAACTTTGAGATTGTCATACTCAGGTGTTGTAATCTCGTTGTCACCGAGATGCATCATGATAAATCTTGAAGCGTTCCATACCTTATTTGCAAAGTTACGGCTTGCCTCAACTCTCTCCCAATAAAAACGCATATCATTTCCCGGAGCGTTGTTTGTAACAAGTGTAAAACGAAGTGCGTCCGCACCGTATTTATCTATAACTTCAAGCGGGTCAATTCCATTTCCGAGTGATTTACTCATCTTTCTTCCCTGACTGTCTCTTACAAGTCCATGGATAAGAACTGTATCAAATGGTACTTTTCCTGTATGCTCAAGTCCTGAGAACATCATACGCATAACCCAGAATGGAATAATATCATAACCTGTTACAAGAGTGCTTGTAGGATAGAAATAATCCATCTCCTCTGTCTTGTCAGGCCATCCGAGTGTACTGAAAGGCCAGAGTGCTGATGAGAACCATGTGTCAAGTGTATCAGGATCCTGACGCATAGGCTTTCCGCATTTTGGACATGTGCATTTATCTTCCTTAGTAACTACAAGTTCTCCACAGTCATCACAGTAAAATGCTGGAATCTGATGTCCCCACCAGAGCTGACGTGAAATACACCAGTCACGGATATTCTCTAACCAGTGGAAATATGTCTTTTCAAAATGAGGTGGTACAAACTTTGTGTCACCTTTTTTAACTGCCTCAATAGCAGGCTTTGCAAGTTTTTCCATTGCAACGAACCACTGTTTTGAGACTCTTGGCTCTACTGTTGTATGACAGCGGTAGCAGGTTCCTACATTATGCTCATGGTCTTCTACTTTAAGAAGTGCTCCCTCTGCTTCAAGGTCTGCTACGATTGCTTTTCTCGCTTCATATCTGTCCATTCCTGCATATTTAGGATAATCTGCAACTATCTTTGCATCATCAGTGAGTACATTTATAACTTCAAGATTGTGGCGAAGTCCAACTTCAAAATCGTTAGGGTCATGCGCCGGTGTAATCTTAACAACACCTGTACCAAATTCCATATCTACATATTCGTCTGCAATAATAGGTATCTGACGGTGTACTATAGGAAGGTCAAGCATTTTTCCAACCATATCTTTGTATCTGTCATCTTTTGGGTTTACAGCTACTGCAGTATCACCGAGAAGTGTCTCAGGTCTTGTTGTCGCAAGGTCAATATAACCTGTTCCGTCTGTTGTCTTATAACGGAGATGCCAGAAGTGACCTGCCTGATCCTCATATTCAACCTCTGCATCTGAAATAGATGTAAGACAATGCGGACACCAGTTGATTATTCTCTCACCACGATAGATAAGTCCTTTGTTGTAAAGCTTTATGAAAACTTCCTTTACTGCCTTTGAACATCCCTCGTCCATTGTAAAACGCTCTCTGTCCCAGTCACATGAAGAACCAATTTTTTTAAGCTGCTCGACAATACGGCCGCCGTACTGCTTTTTCCAGTCCCATACATGCTCAAGAAATTTTTCTCGTCCAATATCTTCTTTCTTGATTCCATCTTTTGCAAGTTTCTCTACCACTTTTGCCTCTGTTGCGATAGATGCATGGTCAGTTCCAGGAACCCAGAGTGCTTCATATCCCTGCATACGTTTAAAACGAATGAGGATGTCCTGCAAAGTATTGTCAAGGGCATGTCCCATATGAAGCTGTCCTGTAATATTTGGAGGTGGCATAACAATAGTAAACGGTTTCTTATCTCTGTCTACTTCTGCATGAAAATATTTTTTCTCGAGCCACTTATCATAAGTTCTTTTCTCAATGTCGGCAGGGTTGTAATTTTTCTCTAATTCTTTTGCCATGATAAACTTTTCCTTTCTGAACATAAAAAAGCCCCTATCCGTATAATCACGGATAAAGGGCGAATAAACTATATACGCGGTACCACCTTTTTTTATGTTTAAACCTTCACTACTGCCTGGTACAGAATAAATACACTCTGTCTTATTTAAAAATTTAAACATCATCTCAACATCTTTAACGGAATGACCCGTTGAAAACTAATAACCGTTTCTGACAACGTAATAAACCGCAATCTTTTACGACTGTTTCAACACTTTGTCAAAAAACAGGCTTTCATATCCACAACTCCAAAGCTACCTTCCACATTTTCGTACCTAAACGGTCTTTCAGCCTGCGAACCATTTTCTCTGGCGGACTACAATGTGTACTCCTCTTTTTCTAAGTCTTTACCTCTCAACATGATACTAAATTGAGTGTACATATGTCAAGCAGAAAATCTCAACTCTACTTATTCATAAACTTATCCCACTCTTCTACATCATGAGCCGCTTTCACTACAAGCAGATATGAAAATTCCTCATATTCAATCTCAAATTCATAAATATTTTCTGCTGTTTCATCATTTTTCTTTATGCCTGCCTCAAGCATGTATTTATCAAACAGCATTTCAAATGTTTCCTCATATTTTTCTGCCGGTATTATCTCGTCCGGTATTTCTCTCTGGAATACACCGTCGGCATTGTAAACTTTTACTCCTTCTTTTACAAATGAAGTAATCTGACCATCCTGTAATTTCAATACAAGCTCATTTGTACGCATTTCCCGTATATCTCTGTTGCATGAATTTTTAGCTGAAATCATGACATTGTCAAGATACAAAAAAACATGACCGCTTTTCACTTCTATGCCACCGATATGTGCCTCATTAAAATCAAAATTTTCAAATTCATCAACTGTTCTAAAGTTCATTTAAATCACCATGTCCTTTCATAATATTTGCAAGCTTTTAATTTAAAAAGGGCACCTTAAACGATGCCCCTTTTAATAAAAGTTTTCTGAAATCAGTATCGATTATTTATCGTAATCATCAAGATGAACAACTACATCTCCTAAGTCAATAGAATTATTTCCGGCAATGCCTGAAGCTTCCTCTGTATCTTCCTCGTCCTCTTCTTCTGCATTAAACTGGATGTTTATATCTCCGTTTTCTACCATCGCCTGGAAAACGTCAACGGCTGTCTGAGCCATCTCATCATCTTCAATAGGCTCAAAATTCGGGTCACCGGCTTCATCCTCAAAATATCTGAAAATTAGTACCTCTCCCTGTCCGTTCATAAGAGCTTCTTCATCCTGCTCTAACGGCATAAGTACAGCAAATTCTTCGTCGCTGTATACTTCTTCAATCTGAAATACAGCCATAAGTGCAGCGTCAACTTCATTGCCTTCCTCATCGTTGAGCGTAATCAATGCTACTTCTTCGTTGTCCTCATTAAAAAATAAATCTGTGTTTCTATCGTTCATAATAATCCTCGCTTTTCCTGTTTTAAAAGTTAATTCTTTTTAAAATTATATCATATATGTATAACTAATTACAATGAATTAAGAAAAATTTCATTATTGTTTATTCGCCATTATTTTTTCTATGCAATTCTTCTCTCTGCCTGTCAGCAATAAATTTTTCTATTCCAAACGGCTGCCTCAAACTTTTGCAGCCAACCAAAACACGTTCTTCATCTATATCTTCTTCTCTTACTGCCTGACCAATAAATACCATCGGTATTCTGTTTTTGCTGCCGCCGTGATAATAAACCACTTTTATCGCCTGGCCCACCCAGCCTACAATGCCGTCTATGCCTTCTTTTCGTATAACCAAAGAAAACCCACCTACACTGACATCCTTTAATATAGCCTCAATAGATTGATTTATATTTGCAAGCTGTGCCGTGACATAACTTCCAACATAGACTCTGAATTCATTTCTTCTATTGATAGGTATTCCTTCCTTATCACTGAGTATTATATGGTACTTCTTGTTTTCAAGCATTGTAATCTCTACATCTACATTTATATATTTCTCAGGTAAAGGCTGGGCATCAACAACAACATTTTTAATAATTGAGCTATTGGAAAAATTCAAAATTTTGCCATTATGTTTGACAGGTTCGACAATTATATGTCCTTCACCCGCCTGAACCACACTGGTTTCAAATTCAAGCTGTTCCAAACCGGCAGTAGCTGTCAGATGAACTTTCAAACCACTTGCCATCTCGCCTAATTTTTTTCCCATATTTAATATCCTCTCTTTTTGTAAATTCCCCCCCTCATTCTAATTTTAAACAAGCGATAATATTTGTCAATGTTTTATGTCATGTTTTACCTCAAACACCGATTTTTGCCGCTTATTTGCAATATTCGATAAGTCATCATACTCCATTTTTTCTCTCTCAACACCGTAACCTGATGTTTTCTTTACTCTTACATTTCCGTAATCTGTCTCTATATTTTCTGTTTTTCTTGATAAAATGTATCTGTCACAATTATACTGTCTCACACCTATTGTCGTAGTGTATTTAAACATAATTTTTGCAAATTTTTCTCTCTCATCTTCATGACAAAGACAACAGATTACCGTACCCGGTCTGTTCTTTTTCATATAAGCTGAAATCGTATATACATCAAGTGCACCTGCCTCCAGAATTTTCTCTGTGGCAAATCCTATCTCTTCCGCTGTCATATCGTCTATATTGCATGCAAGTTCAACTACTTTGTCAGTCTTTTCGCAGGAATTGTCACATTCAGAAGTAACCTCTGAACATTGAAAAGCAGTTCCCAAAAGTGCCCTTACACAATTAAGTCTCTCAAATTCTTTCTTTCCGAAACCATATCCAGTCTTTTCTACAACCATTGCAGGCATATCTGAAAAATCATCTGCGAAATATTTTATGAGTGCCGCACCCGTCGGAGTACAAAGTTCTCCTTTTAAACCATCACTGTAATAAGGGACGCCTTCAAGAATAAGAGCAGTTGCCGGAGCAGGGACCGGAAGTTTTCCGTGAGCACACATTACAAAACCACTTCCCGTATGAACAGGAGATACCACAATCTTCCCGATATTAAGTTCATTTATCAAAATACAGACAGCTGCAACATCAGCAATTGCATCCATGTTTCCAACCTCATGAAAATGAATTTGACTGACCGGCTCTCCATGCACCCTGCTCTCGGCATCAGCTATTATATTGTAAACATCCAAAATCTGTTTTTTTATCTTTTCAGATGTATTAAGTTTTGAAACTATTTCTCCAATGTCCGACATAGAAATATGATGGTGGTGGCTGTGTTCATGATGACCTTCTTCATGCTCATGTCCACATTCTTCCTCACTTCCATTGACAATCACATGCATATGAGTTCCGCATATAGCGGATTTTTTCATAATCTCACGTTCATAATGTACGCCAGGTATATTCAGCGAATTAAGCTTTTTGATAATCCCGTCCTTGTGGGGACATAGTTCCAGTAATGCGGCGGTAAGCATATCTCCCGCCGCTCCCATTCCTAAATCCAGATATAATTGTTTCATAATAATCCTCACTCCTGCTATAAAATATCTATGAAAAACTCTTTTATAATTTTGTTCCTACAAATGATTTATCATACTTGCCTGATAAGCCGCACCAAAACCATTGTCTATATTTACAACACTTACACCACTCGCACATGAATTCAGCATAGAAAGCAGTGCTGATAAACCGCCAAAAGATGCGCCATAACCGACACTTGTCGGCACCGCTATAACCGGACAATCCGCAAGACCGCCGACAACACTTGCAATAGCACCTTCCATGCCGGCTATTGCAATAATCACCTTTGCATCAAATATTGTTTCCAAATTTCCAAGAAGTCTGTGAAGTCCTGCCACCCCGACGTCAAGGAGTTCTGTCACTTCATTGCCAAGGTACTTTGCCGTATAGACAGCTTCTTTTGCAACCGGAAGATCACTTGTACCGGCCGTCACAACTACAATTCTTCCGTCAGCATCAGGTTTTGGAAACTCTCCAACCATTCCTATCCCGCTTAATTCATCATAAAAAAAAGCAAATTCAGCATTTTCTGTCATTCTGAATTTGTCGTGTTCACTCAGAAATTTTGCTGCATCAGCAGCCATTCTTGTAATGAGTACCCTTTCCTGTCCCTTGTCAAGCAATGCTTTTGTAATCGCTGCTATCTGTTCCTTTGTCTTTCCGGCACCGTATATTACTTCAGGAGTTCCCTGCCTTATGCCTCTATGAAAATCCGGCTTTGCAAATCCAAGATTTTCAAACGGTTCCATTTTTAACTTGAGCATAACTTCATCAACATTTTTTTCTCCTGCCGCCAACTGTTTCAACAAATTTTTAACTTCACTCTCTATCACAAAATTTCACCTCACAAAGTTTCATTCATACTTCCCATTCTATATCCAAACATGTCCATTGAAACATAATCAAAACCAATTTCTTTGAATTTATCATATATCTTATTTCTTACTTCATTTTTCATCATTTTTTCAATCTCATCAGGAGAAAGTTCTATTCTTGCAATTATCCCGCTTTCTTTTTCTCCATGAATTCTCACTCTCACCTGAGAAAGATTAAATTGCATCAGATATTCCTCAGCCAGTTCAACCATTTTTAATTTTTCACGATTTATCGTTTCACCGTAGACAAATCTGGATGAAAGACATGCGAATGAAGGTTTTGACCAGGTTGAAAGTCCCATGTTTTTTGAAAGTTCACGAATCTCAGATTTATAAAGACCGACGTGTCGAAGCGGGCTCTTTATTCCAAGTTCTGCAACCGCCTGAAGTCCCGGCCTGTAATCTCCATTATCATCCATATTTGAACCTTCTGCCACATATTCTATTCCGTTTTTATGAATTATATCAAGGATTTTGCTAAACAGTTCCTTTTTACACAGATAACAGCGGTTCTTTGGATTTTTTGAAAATCCGTCTATATCCAGTTCCTCAGATTCACATATAAACTGACGGATATTTTCACGTTCACAAAATGCTTTCGCCTCATTAAGTTCCCTGACAGGAAACGAACATGACACTGCCGTAACAGCAACTGCTTTTTCTCCAAGAACATCATGCGCTACTTTCATGAGAAATGTAGAGTCCACCCCGCTTGAAAAAGCAATCGCAACACTTCCCAATTCTTTAAGATAGTTTTTTAAATTTTCTAATTTTTCTTCTTTACTCACAGTAGTTCCCATATTACACCTTTCCACTCTCTATATAACTTTTTATATGATGCAAAGTTCAAAATACCTTTTAACCCCATCAAAATACCTTTTGAACCACAAATCCTAATGTTTAAAATTAAAATCCTCTTCTCTTAAGTATAACAGAAATTTAAATCTGTAGTCAAAAAAAGAACCGCCTGGAGAAGCGATTCTTAAAGGAGAAGGTATGAAAAAAATTTAAGCACTTATCAAATGATTTCGTTTCATTTGATGGTTATATATTACCTAACTATTATGAATGTGCAATGTTTATTTTGTTAATAGTTTGTGAACGGTAACATAACATTTTATTACAGATTAAATTTTCCGTATATTTGATAATTGATTTTGTGTATTTTTTCATTTTAATATGTTTTAAAAATCAAATATAAAGCAAAACAAAAACCCACTCTGACAGATAAATCTGTCAAAATGGGTTTTATTTATAAAACAGTTTTTAATTAGTCTGTTGTATATGGCATAATTGCAACGTGTCTTGCACGCTTGATTGCAACTGTTAAAGCTCTCTGATGCTTAGCACAGTTTCCTGTAATTCTTCTAGGAAGAATTTTTCCTCTTTCAGAGACATATCTCTTTAACTTGTTTACATCTTTATAATCAATTACATCATGCTCTTTGTCTGCACAGAAAGCACAAACCTTTTTTCTTCTACGCATAGGTCTTCTTCTTGCGCCTTCTCTATCGCTCTTATTGTAAGCCATGTCGAAATCCTCCTTAATTTTTCAGTAATGTTTTTACAAACATTAACACTTAAATGGTAATTCCTCTTCGATGGCATCCGGAATATTCATAAAGCCATCACCTGCTGCCTGAGTAGGTTCCGGTCTTGTCGGTGCTGCTGCACCTGCCTGCTGGTAGCCGCCGCCTGCATTCTCTGATGCTGCCGCCTTACTCTCAGCAAATTCCTGTTCTTCCACAACAACATCTGTTGTATAAACACGATTACCATCTTTGTTTGTGTAGCTGCCTGTCTGAATACGACCTGTCGCCACAATTTTGGTGCCCTGATGAAGGTATCTTTCAGCAAATTCTGCTCCTCTGCCAAATACTACGCAGTTGATAAAATCTGCTGTCTGCTCTTCACCCTGGCGTCTAAATCTACGATCTACTGCAAGTGTATATCTTGCAACGGCTGTCTGATTTTCTCCTGCTGAATATCTAATCTCAGGGTCTCTTGTCAGACGTCCCATTAAAATAACCTTATTCATGAAGGAAACACCTTCCTTTCTTATGCTTCCTGTCTAACGCATAAGTATCTAAGAACATTGTCCATGATGCGAACTGCCTGCTCAAGCTGTGCCGGAACACCTGCTTCTGCATCAAACTGGATGAAGTAGTAGAATCCCTCTTTCATATGCTGAATTTCGTAAGCAAGCTTCTTCTTGCCCCATTCCTCAACATTTGTAATGTTACCGCCGAATTTTGTGACATACTCTTTTGCCTTCTCGACAGTAGCTACTCTTGCATCGTCCTCGATCTTTGCATTGACAACTAATGCTAATTCATATTTGTTCATAGCTGTCTGTACCTCCTTTTGGTCTCTGGCTCTCTTCATGACTCCGACTTTGCGTGATAATCTCAAAATCGATGTGTTTCAACACACTTTGTCCTAACAGAAAAGAGCAAGGAAAAATTAATGTATCACAGTTTCTTATCATATCACATAATTTTGTCCCATGCAAGCACTTTTTTCAAAAAATGAAAAATCACAAAAACCCCCTAAAGCCTTTCTCCACCTGTTTTCTTGGCAGCATAACCTGATGGTCACACCCCGTACAGCGAAGCCTAATATCCATTCCTACTCTCTTTATCTCCCATGCATTAGTCCCGCATGGATGCGTTTTTTTCATTTTTATTATGTCACCTATTTTAAAATCAATTTTATCTGTCATCTCTACTCCTTCATCTCTACATTCTGAATTTCGTTTATCCAGTCATAGTATGTTGTCGTATCTTTTGTCATTGTGTCCATCTTTATCCTTGAGGCACTAAACATTATAATTCTCTGCTTTTGACAGATTGGCACTTCAACCGCCTGTTCTAATATCGTGTTAAATGCTTTTCTATATGTTTTTTTCTTTCTTTCCGCACGCACTGTCTCATCAGTCTTTTTCAAATAAGAGGAAAACATTGGCATTTTCATGCCAAACATACTTTTTTGTGATGTATATTTTCTGCTTAATCTGAAGCCATATGATGTATCTGTTTTTGCACACCATAATTGTGCATTTTTGATAGTTTTTTTACACATCATCTGCTTTTTAGACACTGAAACAATTTTAAGTTCAATTCCTAATTTTTCCAACAGCTCAGAAGACTTTTTTACCATTGGATAAAGCATATTTTTTCTGCCGTTTTCTATCATTATGCGATATGTTTTTGATGCTTTTTCAGGTACGCTCTCGATAACTCCGTTTTCATCAAACTTATATCCTGCTTTCTCGAGATACTTTTGTGCAGCTTCTACAGTTGCCATATTTCTCTCTTCATCACTCATATCATCATTGTATATCTCGCCACCATCTGCCGAGTCACTGTAAGCTCTGTTATAATTCTTATCTTCAACTGCCGGCGAAAGCCACGAATCTGATGTAAACGGATAATTTATTATTTTTACTTTGTCTGAAAGTTCTTCTTTCATGTTTATCCTTTGGGCACTGATAACCGATGCTATCGCTTTTCTCAATGCTATTGACTCATTAGAACCTCCGTCGCCTCCGACGCTCACATTTTTTGCATTTATTCCTATATAACTAAACTTATTTTCGGCAACAAAGCGTGTATTTATCTGATTTCCCGACAATTCTTCGTTTGAATTTGCCTTAGCTATCCATTCCAGATTATCACCTGTTATGTCCTTTGACATTACATCAACTACACCATGGGTAATCTCTGTCACTTCAGCAACATGATTTAGAGCATCATCATTATTTTTTCCAGTGTCATCACTCTTTTCACCGCCATTCTGTTCACCCGCGGTATCCTGCTGTGCTGCCACATTTTCCTGTTTTACCGCCTGAGCAATATGTTTTTCAGCCTTTTTTAAAATGCTGTGCATTTCTTTTATCTGGACAAAAGCAGTTTTAGGGCAGCCGTTAAAATAAAGTTCATTATATGTGTAATATACAATTTTCTTTTCATACTTTACATATCTGTATGGTCCTGCACCCATAGGAGATTTTTTGTTGGCACAAACTGACGATATATCTCCTTTTTTAAATCCAAAATTACCTTTTTTGTAATTATATCTTTGTTCATTTCCATAATAATGCAATGGACATATAGGAATATACAGTGACTTAATTGTATCATCGCTGTAACCGGATGTTATAAGAGTAAGACTATACTTTCCTGTCTTTCTGATACCGGCTATTTTCTTCACTTTCTTTTTCTTTCTGTATTTTTTCAGACCCAGAATATTTTGTCTGCCAAGTTGTTCGTCACCTTTATACGAACTGTCACAAAATACATACATCGAAAAAATAACATCATCAACAGTCACTTTCTCCCCATCACTAAAAAACATTCCTTTATCTAAATTTATCTTGTAGAATGTTTTATTTTTCTTTTTGTTATATTGTACCGATATATCTGCCGGTCCGTAATAAGTGTAACCGTTATCTTTATATTTTCTTACTTCACCATCAATTCCTTTATAAACAGTTTTTCCTTTTCTGTCACTTGTCACAAGATATGCCTGAGTAAGTCTGACAACTTCTTTATCCCCATTACTTTTTGCTGTAAAAGGATTAAAGTTTTTATTCAATCTGTCGCATCCTATAATAATCGGCGAGTCTGCCTGTCCGTCACCTTTTCCTGTCGCTTTGGAATTTCCTTTCTCAACCGCAACAGTTACCTTCGGCTTTGGCTTTGGTTCTTTTTTTATTTTCTTTGTACACCCTGTCATACCGATAGCCATCGAAAAGCAAAGTAATATACTTAGGAATTTTCTTGTTTTGTTTCTCATTTTCTACCTCCGCAAAATATACCTAAATTCTCAAAAATGCAAACGGATCATTTTTATCACTGTGTAAAAAGTTTATAAGAAGATACGCACCTCTTATTGTAACTATCTCTTCTTTGAGAATTTTCTTTACCATTGCTTTGTCCGCAATTACTACTTCAATATCCTCCGATGCCTCATTTCCGGCATTAGAAGGTGTTCCCACTGCATATCCGAAAACAGCTGTATCACATTCGTCTGACATTCCCTGATTTTGTGTAAACGGTCTTTTAAGACAGTCATCATAGTCCGTGAACGGCTCAAATGTAAGTCCTGTTTCCTCTTTCATTTCCCTGACAGCAGCCTGTTCTGAAGTCTCCCCCTCGTCAATAAGACCTGCGGGAAGTTCGTAAATATATTTATTTATAGGATAACGGTACTGTCTTACCATAACTATTTTTTCAGGGTCATCTTTAAGAACCGCATACATAACCGTTCCGTCTGCTTTCAGTTCTCCTGTCTGGCACATAAGGTCTCCGTCTTTTCTTCTTGTCGCAAAATAGTATGGATGCTCCCTTCCGTTTTTGTCAACGGCATTTAATTCATACATATTTAAATACTTGTTATCCGTCTGCTTCTTCATTCCCCTTACATGTTCTCTCTCACTCATATTAATCCTCATTTCTGAGCAAATCCTCCCAAAATAATGCAACAAAAGCTATCTGCTTTTGCTCAATAACAAACAGCCCTATTTATTTAATTTTAATGCATTATAATATCCGCATATTTTCCGTTTGTGACCTTAATAAGGTCATCAGGTTTAAGTATTATCTGGAGTCCAAGCCTTCCTCCGCTGACAATTATTTTGTCATGCTCTTTTGCACTTTCATTTATCACTGTAGGATAACTCTTTTTCATACCGATTGGAGTACATCCTCCCCTTATATAACCTGTAACTGCATTTATGTCTTTCACATGAAGCATTTCAATGTTTTTCTCCCCGACTTCCTTTGCAGCCTTTTTCATATCCATCTCTTTGTCAACCGGAATGGCAAATACATAATATTTTCCGCTTTTGCCAACCGTCACAAGTGTCTTAAAACTCATATCATAGCTCTGTCCAAGCATATCTGCTATTGATACCCCGTCTTTAAAGTCATCACACTCATATTTTTTTAATTCATAATCTACCTTATTTCTGTCAAGTATACGAACTGCATTAGTCTTGACTTCTTTACCCATTGTATACCACGCCTTTCATTATTATTTTAACGGAAACGAACTATAGGTTTCCCCATTCTTCATAGCCTTTCTGCAATCAGAAAGTTCACTTACCGTAACAAGCTGATATCCTCTCTTTACAAGAGCAGGAATAATCTTTTTAGAAGCGTCAGCCGTACTTTCATATAAATCATGCATAAGAACAATATCACCATCTTTAACATTTTTCAAGACAGCATTTGTGACGTATGCAGAATTTCTGTTTTTCCAATCCAATGTATCTACAGACCACAATACAATCGGTGTTTTTATTATGCCGTCAATTGTTTTATTGTGATTTCCTCCGGGTGGTCTTGTAATTATGGTTTTCTTTCCGATAACTTTCTTTAACTCAGAATTTGTCTGGTCAATCTGTTTTCTTATCTCTGCTTTGCTGCAGCCTGAAAGAATTTTATGCTCATATGTATGATTTCCGATTTCACAACCCATTTTATCAATCTTTTTTACAATTGATTTGTAAGAAGCAATTCTGTTTCCCACCTCAAAAAATGTAGCTGCCGAATCATATTTTTTTAACACTTTCAAAATCGTATTTGTATTCTTTGACGGCCCATCATCATATGTAAGTGCAACCAGCTTCTTTCCGGTATCAATTTTTCTATACAGTGCTCCTGTTTTCTTGAAATAGCACATATATTTTCCTATTTTCTTTTTACCGCTTACTTTTACACCGTTTTTGCCAAAATAATATTTCTTTCCGTTTATATTGATAAAACCGGCATGCATTGCACCATTGCTTTCAAAATAATATCCCTTGTTGTTTATATTTTTATATCCTATGGCAGCCTGTCCGTTTTCTTTTGCATAATATTTCTTACCATCAACCACAATCCATCTGTTTTTGGCAAGTGCAGCATTTTTATTGAAGAGATATATTACACCGTTTATCTTATATATACCTGTTGCCGCCGTACCGTTTTTTCTGAAATAATATGTCTTTTGATTTACCGTAAGCCATTTTTCTTTCAGTGCAACTCCGTTTTTATAATAATATTTTCCCTTTGCTGTTGTCACAAATCCATTTTTCTTGACGCCGGGTGTCTGTGAAGGCTTTGCCGTAGGCACAACGTCATCGTCAGGTTTTATTGTAGGTACAATGATAACACCCCCTGTCGCAGGGTTCGCCGTTGCATCTATAACACTTCCCGTCGCATTTACTGCCGGCTCAGATTTAAGCCTTTCATAATATGCCGTAACTTTCTTTGGCTCTCCCGTATTTTTACCGCTTATAACATATAAACCTGCAATTATCAAACATATACTTAAAATTGCAATATTTCTTTTATTTCTCACATTTCTACCTCTCTTTTATACATTTAAATTTATGTCTCCAGACACATCTCTCATCATAAATTCCGAAATCTCATTTCTGCTGTCAAATACTACACTTGCAATCCACAGTTTCATCAGCATAGCAGGTAATGCCGCAACCTGCAATACCTCAAATCCAAATTTTTCAAATACTTTCACACTGTCATAATCTACACTTTCACCCGCACCATAAATATATATCGGTATATTCCTTTTTTTTGCATCATCAGCAAATGATTTTAAATCAGGACTTTTACTGCACATAGTACCAGAATGGTAGGTCGTGTGAATTACCGCTTTTGTTCCGTCTGGCAATACATTGTATCTCATCCCCGGAAACGGCTTTACAAGAATAATGTCTGAAAATGTATTTTCCTCTTTCTCCTTTTTCAAAAATCGTTCTCTTATCTCAGAACACATCTTTGTACTTTCAAAGAAATAATGTTTAGCTGTTTTCTTTAATTTTTTTATAAATATTCCATCATCAAAGAAACCGTACTCCGATTTTTTTATGCTGTACACATCATCAAAATATGTAGCATGTTCCATAAGTCTTGTTCCTCTGTGAATAACCGGTTCTCCGCCTGTATTACAATATGAAACATAGATCCCCGTTCCATACTTTCCTTCTATAAATTTGACCGCATACGCAAAATTCGTAAGACCGTTTGCTCTCTTGTCATCAAGAACATAATTTGATGACACAATCACAATAGGTATATCCACATCCCCAAACATGTAGCCAAGTGCCGCTGCCGTATATTGAAGTGTATCCGTTCCATGCGTAATTATAATTCCATCATACCCACAATCCTTACCTGTTTTCTCATTTAAATAAGATGCAAGTGTAAATATCTGCTTTCCTGTATTGTTTTCACTCAATTCCTGATAAGGTGACTCCATGTCAAACTCTATTTTTTCTTTAGTCTGATATGTTCTATTTTCCTTCGCGCTTTTTTCATACATATCTATAAGTTTATATTTTTTATCACTGTCAGGAACAGCATATCCATCGGAAATACTGCTTCCAATCGTTCCTCCTGTAAAAACAACTAATATCTTCAAATCATAACCTCCGTTTTTACTTTTGTCGTTATTGTAACCTATTTTCTCAAAAAGGTCTATCAAATAATGTCGAACATACATCTAAGTGTGCTGTCAATGATACATTACACTAATGTAGGTAATACATTTTACGATGTTGTGCTCAAAAGGTATTTTGACCCTTGCATCATATTATATAAAATCTACTTGTTTTACAATTTTTTTGTGGTATATTTGTTTATATAATGCCATATTTTAAAATTTCCATATTTAAGAGTTTAAAAGATATTTTGACCCTTGCATAACGTTATGATATTGGGAACAAATGGTATTTTGACCTTTGCATAATGATAACAATATTATGGAATTATTTATAAATAAGGCACAACTTTTATTTATTGGAGGTAATATTTTGAGTAACAACATTTTATCTGATTTAGAACCAAAATCAGTATTTAATTATTTTGAACAAATCTGCTCTATACCACATGGTTCAAGAAACACAAAACAAATAAGTGATTTCTGCGTTTCTTTCGCAAAAGAGCACAATTTAAAATATGTACAGGACGAGTCTAACAACATCATTATCTGGAAAGACGGCACAAAGGGTTATGAAAACTCTCCTTCCGTTATAATTCAGGGACATCTTGATATGGTTTGTGAAAAGGAACATGATTGTGACATTGACTTTGAAAAAGATGGACTTTCACTTATAGTTGACGGCGATAACATCCACGCAGACCGCACTACTCTCGGTGGAGATGACGGAATTGCCATTGCATTCGCACTTGCAATCCTTGACTCTGCAGACATTCCACATCCGCCAATCGAGGCTGTATTTACGGTAGACGAAGAGATAGGAATGCTTGGTGCTGCAAGCCTTGATTATTCACCATTAAAATCAAGAATAATGCTGAACCTTGACTCTGAGGACGAGGGTTATCTCCTTGTAAGCTGCGCAGGCGGTGTTTCTACAACGGCACATCTTCCTCTTACATTTGAAAAAACTGACGGACTTATGGCAGAAATAACAATTTCCGGACTTTTAGGCGGTCACTCAGGTACAGAGATAAACAAGGACAGAGCAAATTCAAACAGACTTATGGGAAGAATTTTATATTCTCTCTCTAAAAAATATGATTTCAAACTCGTAAGTGTCAACGGTGGTCTCAAAGATAATGCAATTCCAAACAAGACAACTGCTGTTCTTATTTTAAATGATGCTAACAATAAAGATGCATTTGCTTCTGAAATATCAGAATTAAATGATATGTACAAAAATGAATATGCAATAACAGACCCTTCAATTTCAACTGCCGTGTCATTTAGTGGTGAAACTTCTGCTAATGCAATGACAAAATCATCTACTAATGGATTTATTACTGCCCTTGTCAATCTTCCGGGTGGTGTACATCGTATGAGCCATGACATAGATGGACTTGTACAGACTTCACTTAATATGGGAATATTGAAAACAACTGAAAATGAGATGCAGGCAAGCTTTTCAATACGAAGCAGCGTAAGCAGCGAAAAGTTTATGCTTATGGATATGATTTCATGCCTTATGGATAATCTTGGCGGCTATATTACTAATGTCGGCGAATATCCCGCATGGGAATTCAAAAAAGAATCTCATCTTAGAGATTTAATGTCAGAAGTATTTGAAGAACAGTACGGCTACAAACCTGTAGTCAATGCACTTCACGCCGGAGTTGAATGTGGTCTTTTCTCTGAGAAGCTTCCGGGACTTGATTGTGTATCTTTTGGACCTGCAATATACGATATTCATACTGCAAAAGAAAGACTTTCCATAGAAAGTGTACAAAGAACTTGGAAGTTTACACTTGAAGTTTTGAAACGACTTAAATAAAAAAATCATTATAAATTACGATAAAAAAGAAAATTTTAAAATTCTATTACAACACATACTAGATGGGGGCTCATTTTATTTGATATTTATTTCATCAGAAAAAAAGAGTCCCCATTGGTCGTTCCAATGGGGTGGGGTTGAGGGGTATATCTCTTCGTTGCTCTGTTGCAACTATGTGATTGACTTTTATTAGTATCAGACATATTCCCTGTCTGACATTTACTATTATACATACTTTTTATAAAATTGCACCCCCTTTGTAAAATAAGACAAGTTTTTGTAAAATTTTACATTTTATTGCCATTTAAGAAGTACATTACATTATCTTAAATATACGTTTTATCAGGTCACGACTTATAAAGTGATACTATCACCCGATTTTATATGCATTGTATTTTTCCAGTAATATGTCCGGGTGATAGGAAAGTTTTGCTTTTCTAAGTCCCTCTTCTCCGTCATCCTCCTCACGGTTGACATATTTATAATCCTGACATTCGTGCTGAACAAACTGTTTGTTTATCATAGGATATGCTCCCTGTACATCTGCATACGCTTTTTCAAAATGTACAACAAATGTATCATCGCAAAGCGGTTCTCCGAGTTCAAACGCAACTACATCTCCGTATTTTCTTAAAACTCCGCCTACAAGTCCAAGTCTTTTATAATCAATCAATGCACTTTTTACAACGTCGTATTCATCCTGAACTTCCTGACTCCATGCATCCTCATCATACTTTTTTTGTATCCAATTATTGTTCATGTCAATGCATTCCTGCACGTTTTCACTACTAAGTGTCTCGTATTCCCAGTCATCATCATCCATAAATCTTGCAATATGATTTCTTTTTCCATGAAACTTTTTTCCTGAAAGATTTGTCAAATGCTCCGTTTCATATATATAATCAAACATATCTCTGTCAGCTTCATATCGAAAGTGCTTAGGGAACCATTCTTTTAACTGTTCTACCTCATAATCGAGCAAGCCATAAAGGTGTATCTGCTCTCCCATAGCCTGACCATATAAAAACAACTGCTCTAATGCTTTTTTCTTATCTCCTGCGCCAATTGGAAAAACATACATCGTATCATTTTCTGAATAATATCTCAGAAGAACGCAATCGCCCTCCTGCGCTATCTGAGTTGGAAAATATTTTCTCCACAAATAATTGTTGGCAAAACAAAATTCACATGCTTTTTTATTGTCTTCCTTAAACTTCTTATCAAGCCATTCTCTGTCACCAAGTTCAATATCTCTGAATATCATTTCAATATCTCCGTTCTTTTTCAGGATTAACTCCTTAAAATGAGTGTTCCCGCTTTTCCATTATATTATAAACTCCCACTGTCATTTAAACAATTTCATTTAACGCCATTATATAAACATACCACTTTAATAAGATTTAGACAAGTTATTTGATTTTTCGACAAAATATATCATTATGTGCTATATTAAATATAGATTACAATTTATCCGATATAATAAATAGATTTATAGTTGCCGGGACACCACATTTGTGAACAGCAACGATTTACATTTAATTATGCATATATAAGGAGGACTTTTACATGGCTATAGATTATTCCATCACAAAATCATATGATATGTATTTTCGTGACTTTTATTCAATTGACAGAAATGCTTCTAAAAGCGAACAGAGAGCTTCATATAAAACAGATAAACTTGCAAAGGCAGATTCAAGTGCTATGACTAAAATCTCAAAGGCTTTGCGCAAAATGGAGTTTTCTCAGGAAAACGGCACTGATATTTTCAATACCGTAAAGTCATTTGTCAATACCTACAATAATCTTTTAGAGAGTGCCGGTTCATCCAACGAATACGGTATTTATCATCCTGAAAAGTTTGTTAAAAACCTTACCAAAGACCAGGAAGACGCTCTTAAGGATTTGGGTATCACCATATCTGCATCCGGCAAGCTTAAACTTGATGAAGATACTTTAATTGGTTCAAAACCTTCAAAAATAGGCAAGCTTTTCTCAGAAGACAGTGATTTCACAAACAAAATTAACTTTTACGCTAACAAAATATATCGTGCAGCAAGCCATGTTGATATAACACTGTAATCCGTTGTATCATATCCTGATATTTAATCAATAATACAAAAAAGTACCATCAGAACGACCACTTACCCGTCTGTTCCGATGGTACTTTTTTATATTAAATATGCTTTTCTGTCATCTAAACCAATGTAGAAATCTATGCACGAAAATTATAATTTATAATTAAACAAGCTTAGCTACATTAAGTTTAACTCCAGGTCCCATTGTAGAAGCAAGTGTAAAGCTTCTGTAGTACTGTCCCTTTGCTGAAGATGGCTTAGCCTTTGTGATAGCTGCAATCAATGTGTTTACATTGTCAGTTAACTGCTCTTCTGTGAAAGATACTTTTCCTACAGGAACGTGAACGATATTAGCCTTGTCAAGTCTGTACTCAATCTTACCTGCTTTGATATCGTTTACAGCTTTTGTTACGTCCATTGTAACTGTTCCGGCTTTTGGGTTTGGCATTAAGCCCTTTGGTCCAAGTACACGACCAAGACGTCCAACAACACCCATCATGTCAGGAGTAGCTACAACTACGTCGAACTCAAACCATCCATCGTTCTGAATCTTTGGTATAAGTTCCTCGCCACCTGCATAATCAGCACCTGCTGCTAATGCTTCGTCAACCTTATCACCTTTAGCGAATACAAGAACTCTTACTTTCTTTCCTGTTCCGTGTGGTAATACAACGGCACCACGAATCTGCTGATCTGCATGACGTCCGTCTACACCAAGTCTGATATGAGCTTCAACTGTCTCATCAAACTTTGCTGTAGAAGTTTTCTTTACAATACCTACTGCTTCTGCAACATCATACTGCTGAGTCTTATCGTACAACTTAGCAGCCTCTACATATTTCTTTCCTCTTTTCATAATAATAAAACCTCCTGGTGGTAGTAACGGCGGGTTCTAAGACATACCGGAATTTATGTATGTCGCCTCCCACAACGTTCAATCTATAACAAATCTTTCTATGCGATATTCTTTTTTAATATTATACTTCTGTACAATTTCGTGTACATAATACAGTGAAAATTTCACTCTTCACTTTTTACTCTTCTACAGTAACACCCATGCTGCGTGCTGTACCGGCGATCATGCTCATAGCAGCTTCAAGATTTGCTGCATTTAAGTCAGGCATTTTTGTTTCAGCAATTTCCTGAACCTGAGCCTTTGTGATTGTTGCAACTTTAGTCTTGTTAGGAACACCTGAACCTGACTGAATATTGCATGCTTTCTTAATAAGAACTGCTGCCGGTGGAGTCTTTGTGATAAAGCTGAAGCTCTTATCCTGATATACAGTGATAACAACAGGAATAATCATACCTTCCTGTCCAGCTGTCTTAGCGTTGAACTCCTTTGTGAACTGTACGATATTAACTCCGTGCTGACCAAGAGCAGGACCAACAGGTGGTGCTGGTGTTGCCTTTGCTGCAGGAATCTGTAATTTTATATATCCTTCGACTTTCTTAGCCATTTTTAATTTACCTCCTAAATAATAAATACCTGGTAATAATCTATAAACTGCTGCGATTGATTAGCCGCATACTTCTACATCATTAAAGCTTAATTCAGTTGGTGTCTCACGACCAAACATATCAATATTTATTGTAACTGTTTTGTTCTTGAGATCTATCTGGCGAACAATACCTACTGTATCTTCCCAGACACCTGATGTAACGATTACAGAATCGCCTATGCTAAATGGAGCTTCAGCTACTGAGCTCATAAGTCCCATGCTTGCCACTTCTTCATCAGTAAGTGGAACAGGCTTTGATCCCGGTCCTACGAATCCTGTAACACCACGAGTATTTCTGACAACATACCATGTATCATCATTCATAAACATCTTTATCAAAACATATGCAGGAAACATTTTCTGCTGAACAAGTTTCTTCTTGTCCTTGCCTTCCCTTTCAACCTCTTGCATAGGTACATATACCTCTAAAATCTGATCTTGAAGATTGCGATTTACGATAGTATTCTCTATGTCTGCTTTCACCTTATTCTCATACCCTGAATAAGTATGAGCCACATACCAACGCGCTTCTGTATCTGCCATAATCTATCACCTTAACCAATCTGAATCAACTTATCAAGGCCTGTCTTGATAACAAAATCAAGCAGAGCAATGATTGCGCCTAAAATAACTGTTACAACAACTACCGCAGTAGTTTCTTTCACGGTTGTCTCCTTATCAGGCCATACAATTTTCTTAAATTCAGCCTTCAATGAACGGAAAAAACCACTTTTTTTCTTAGCAGATTTATCTTTTGCCGATTTGTCAGCTTTCTTAACAGATGCTTCCTTTTCAGCTTCCGGTTTATCTGCCTTAACTTCGTTCAATACTACTTCTTTGTTTTCGGAATCTCCCATAACATGCCTCCTACTGTAACAAGCATAGCTTGCATATTTAATAAGACTTATTTTGTCTCTTTGTGCATTGTGTGCTTTCTACAGAATCTGCAATACTTCTTTGTTTCCATTCTGTCAGGATGATTTCTCTTTTCCTTTGTAGTATCATAGTTACGCTGCTTGCATTCTGTACATGCTAATGTAATTTTTACTCTCACAGGTTTCACCTCCATATAATATTTTGTGTTACGATTAGTTCTGTTTCCATGACTTTTAAGTCATGACCTATTTCTTAATATCGCTAAAGAATTTTAGGCATAAAAAAAAGACCTGTTACATCGCCTATCAAATATATCACAAAAATGCATCCCCCGTCAAGAGTTTTTTAGTATTTTGATTGTACAATTAACTGACGCTTAGAATGGAATTCTATTCTAAACTGACCATAACACATTTAAATTTAAACTGTAACGATTATTTTTCTCTTTTTAGTACAAATCTTTTCTTTCACTCTTTTATATAGATATTTTTTTGTATATAATAATACTTGCTTTTTGTTATACGCTTAATATTAAAATAGTATTTGTTATCTTTGTGCAATTAACACAATATATAAGTAGTTTCGCAATTCCATTATTTATAATGAAAGGACTTTAATCATGAATTTACAAGATACAAAGAAACGCAATGACATTATCCTTATCATCTGCGTTGTCGTTGCTGCTGTCATTTGTTTTGCCGCTTACAAACTATATTTTCACAAATCAGGTAAGTTTGTCACAGTCAAAGTTAACGGAAAAATCACCGCATCCTATCCTATTGACACAGATAAAACTGTTACTGTTGAAGGTATAAATGGTGGAAAAAACATTCTGAAAATCAGCGAAGGTACTGCCGATATGATTGACGCAGATTGTCCTGACCAGACTTGTGTCAAGAAACACAGTATAAAATATGAAGGAGAAACTATTGTCTGCCTGCCGCATAAGGTGGTAATCTCAATAGATAATTCTGCAAATACCGATGAGGATGCCCCTGACGCGGTAGTTAAATAGTTAAAGAACTATAGAACCAAAGGGCTCTATAAGTATTCAATAAAATATTTAGATTTAAATTAAAAAGGCTCATAATCACTTTAAAAGAAAAGCCATTTTAAATTGTGCAACAATTCAAAATCATACAGCAATTTTAGCTTATATGGCATTTCAAAAAATTATGAGCCTTTTTTATTATATTTTTGTAATATTTTACTCAAAATCGTAAATTTAAATCAAATTTAAAAATTAAAGTCTTTTAAAACCATGTATCAGCAATAGTAATTGAACAACATACCACTATACAACGAAGTGATGTACGAATAACCTACGCCTTCCTTTGTGTAGTTTGGATATGAAACAAGAAGCTTATCTACATATTCCATAGGGTCAAGTTTTACACTCTCACTTTTACCAAGCAGACGCTTTGACAAATCTGAATCCTTTGAAAAAAGTTTCTGCATTTCTCCGTCGTTTATCGCCTGGGTTGCAAGTAATTCATCTATTCTTATCGTGCCATCCTCTTCAAACATAAGACCACACGACTCCATCTCTGATTTAAATGGCTCTACAAGATACCCAAGTTCTGATGCAAGCTTTGATGTTTTATCGGACACTTTTGCATATTCGTTTGAGCCCTCTATCATATAATTGTAAGCATCTTTGATTTTATTCAGGCTCGTAAGTATTTTTTCACTGTCCGGTCTATACTGTATTCTGACATTCTCATCGGCATCGGTCACATTTTTCAACGATACCTTCAACGCTTTTCCTATTGTAAATTCATTTGCCAGTGTACTCTTAGGTACACCATCCATATAAAACTTAGAGTTTGTCGACTCCTCATTGAGTTCATTAAGTCCGAAATAATCTACTATTCCAAGCTTTCCGTCACTGTTTCTGTCTGTCAGTGTAAAAATTCTTTCATCACCGCTCTTTCCGGTTGCATCAGAAACAATGCTCATTCTCACTTTGTCATCAGACATATTTGATACAATTCCAACATTCAAGCCTATATTTGCCTTATTTATAAATGAAGCTACGCCATTCATAACTTGTGCATTGTCAGCATCTTTTCCTACATTGTACTGAAAATCATACATATCATCCAAAACACTTATCCTGAATTTATATGTTCCCCCAGGCAGACTTCCGCTTGACGGATACAACAGATTTCCAAGATTATATTGAGGTGTGGCAAGATGCTCAATTTTTAACGAAAATTCATCAGGAAGTTTTTCCTCGTCATCATTAACAATCTGAACTCCTGCTTTTTCAGAATCTGAAGCATATGCTTTTTTCTTTGAAAACACACCGTCCGGCGATGTATCTGCAAGTTCCTTAAGCCCTGTTCCAAGCAGCATTGACGATTCTTTTATTCCAAGTGCAAATGACTGTTTTGCATCAGTAAGCTTTACTAAATATATCGGAGATGTCTTTGTTTTTTTTGCAATCCGATTCATAACGCTTCTCAGCTCTGATGCTTTATGTGTATCGTATTTCGTCAACTCTTTCGGACGGTACTGCGTAAGCAGATGATTATAAACAGCGGTATCCATCTTGAACATCCCCTTTCTTTTTATTAAATTCATTCTTTTCATTTTTCGATTATAAATGAATGCCTAAGTGTAAAAAATTGCATTCTCTTATAATCGTATCACATTTTTGTTTTTTTTTAAAGGGGATGATAAAAATTTATTCTTACTCAGCAAGTACTATCTCTTCCAAGAATTTTGCCGCATCTCTTATGCAGTCCTGACATCCTCTTAAAACTACTCCTGTCTCCACGCCTTTAAGGTCTTTACAGCGTGTTGCTTTGTTCTGGTCGAGAAATTTTTTTAATATTTGTCTTGAATACTGATATGTTTCCCCTTTACTTATCGGATTATCAAGGTTTCCGCAGCTGTTTTTCATTCCCGCTATAACGCATGCACCCGTAAGTGCACCGCATGTTCCTTCCATGCCGCCCATTCCAAGTCCTAATGCTTCTGTTGCTTTAAACATGCTCTCCTCGTCCATTCCGACAAGATCACAATATGTACAGGCAACCGCCTGTGCGCAATTATATCCTTTATTGTGTCTCTCTATTGTTTTCTCTACTCTTGTTTCCATGTTTTTGCTTTCCTTTCTTTTATTTTAATTTTTATTTTTCATACAAGGAGCAAAGTCCCTTTTGCCCCAATATCTTTTTATATTGTATCACAAAACCTCTTTGACGTAATCATCTTTATTTGCATATATCAAACTTATAAATATAAATGATATAACTGATACAACACAAAAAGCAGTGGAAAATCAATCCTTTGCCTCAAGTTCTGCCGGCGGTCTTGATATTATATTTTTTACCGGAAGTATGCTGAGTATTATATTTACCACAAAAATGACAACTATAAGAAGCAATAAATCATCAACTTTTTTGTACATTCGTACTATTGAACTGTCTGATTTCATGAAATTTTCAAGCACCCACTTGTCAACCACCTCTTCATCCTTATTTTCAGGCATTTTTCCGCATATAAGTGATGACTCTTCGAAATAAATATATCCGAATTTATCGTTTCAAGCATTATAAGAAGGGCGGACCAAAAAAACAGTACGAATAAACTCCGTACTGTTTTTAATCCAGTGTATTACATCAATGATACAATACACTAATATCTTCTACCTTCTTCCTCTTTTCCAAGGAATCTCATCGCATTGTGAATGTCATCATCACTATAGCTCTTTTTAGCATATATGTGAAGTCCGTTCTTTCTTCTGCATTCCGGACATACAGCTCCGAAATCTATCGTTTTTCCACAAATCTGACAATGAATCGGTGTGATGTGCTCACCTTCTTTGTACTGGATACGACCTTCTCTTATCCATCTTCTAACCTTTGCAACCGGTATTCCAAAATGATCTGCAACATCTATTTCCTTTACATCATTCTCTCTGATGTAGTCTTTAACCTCTGCAAATAAGTTTAAATCCTTGCACTCGGGACATATCTCGTCTCTGTACATTTTGTTAAGTATGCGTCCGCATTGCTTGCACTCATGTACATTCTCATCTGTCTTTCTTTCAAGGTTTTTCCTCTCAAGCCTCATGTGCAATCCCTCCAATTCATCGATATGCCTATATCTATTTTTCTAAAAATTCCTTGCCGCCCATGTATGGTCTGAGTGCTTCAGGAATGCGAACATTTCCATCTGCCTGAAGATTATTTTCAAGGAAAGCTATAAGCATTCTAGGTGGTGCAACAACTGTATTGTTGAGAGTATGTGCAAAATATTTTTCTCCATTCTCTCCACGGACACGAATCTGAAGACGACGTGCCTGTGCATCTCCAAGATTTGAGCAGCTTCCCACTTCAAAATATTTCTTCTGACGTGGTGACCATGCTTCAACGTCGATAGATTTAACTTTAAGATCTGCTAAATCACCTGAACAGCACTCAAGCGTGCGTACAGGTATATCAAGACTCCTGAACAAATCAACTGTATTCTGCCATAATTTGTCAAACCACATTTTGCTTTCTTCCGGCTTACATACAACTATCATTTCCTGCTTTTCAAACTGATGTATACGATAAACTCCACGCTCTTCTATTCCATGAGCACCTTTCTCTTTTCTAAAGCAAGGAGAATAACTTGTAAGAGTTTTTGGAAGTTCTTTCTCGTCAACAATTGTATCTATAAATTTACCAATCATTGAATGCTCACTTGTTCCGATAAGGTATAAATCTTCACCCTCTATCTTATACATCATGGCATCCATCTCGGCGAAACTCATAACACCAGTAACTACATTGCTTCTAATCATAAAAGGTGGTACACAATATGTGAATCCTCTGTCAATCATAAAATCTCTTGCATAAGATATAACTGCCGAATGAAGTCTCGCAATATCTCCCATAAGATAATAGAAACCGTTTCCTGCAACTTTTCCTGCTGCATCAAGGTCAATACCATCAAATTTTTCCATGATTTCTGTATGATAAGGTACTTCAAAATCAGGAACTACAGGCTCACCAAACTTCTCAATCTCAACATTTTCACTGTCATCCTTACCGATAGGAACACTTGGGTCAATGATGTTTGGAATAACCATCATTCTCTCTTTAACTTTTTCCTGATATTCTTTTTCAAGCTCTTCTAACTCTGCAAGCTTTTCAGCATTTTTTGAAACTTCTGCTTTCTTTGCCTCTGCTTCTTCTTTCTTACCCTGTGCCATAAGTGCGCCAATCTCTTTTGAGATTGACTTTCTTGAAGCACGAAGTGCATCCGCATCCTGCTTTGCTTGTCTTGACTTAGCATCAAACTCTATAACCTCGTCTACTAACGGAAGCTTGTCATCCTGAAACTTATTTTTAATGTTCTGTTTAACAATATCCGGATTTTCTCTCAGAAATCTTATGTCAATCATTTTTTATCTCCTTTAACTTTTCTTCAATATTAAATCATAAATATTATTTTACACACATTTATGCGATAATGCAACCTGTAACAGTATCGTACTAATTTGTCTCCTTTGCCTTACTCTCAAGGAAACATTTTTCAAATACATTGCTTCTAACTGCACCGTAATACATATCGCCCTCAAACATCTCACAGCCTATTTTCTTTGCAAATTCCTCCTGCATAGGCGTATGTATTCCTCCACATGTGACTGTAAGACCTAAACTTTTTGCCATCTCCACGGTTTTACTCAGAATAATGCATTCTTTCTTTGAAGTCATATATTTATTAAAATATTCACCGTGGAACTTTATACCTGTCACACTCAGTTTCCTAATGGAATGTACTGCCGTATGGTCAGTTCCGAATCTGCTTATGATGACTTTGTATCCTCTTGCACACAATTCTTCTATAGCCATCTCAAGCACTGTAGTCATATCGGCAAGATACCTCTCCTGAATTTCTATAATAACATTTTCAGGCTCAATGCCATTCTGTTTCACTACAATATCATCTATCTTTTTAACAATATTTTTATCTGAAAGTTCACTTGCAGTCATCTCAATTGAAAACGGAACTATTTTATTGCCCATTTTTTTCCATGCACCAACACTGCAGCATACCAAAGACAATGTAGCAAGTGCAAAGCTGTTCAACTTTCCGCCACGCTCAATAAGTCTCATCAAATCGTCAGATTCAAGAACCTGACCATCCTTCAACTGAACCCTTGGTACTGCTTTGCAGCCTACAATATTATCTTTATCACCGCATATTCTAGGCATATAGCATATCTCTATGTCATGATTTCTTACCGCATCATGAATCTGTTCGATAACATCTTCCTCTTTAAACTGTTCACTCTTAAGGTCCTCAGTATAAATAGCATAATGATTTCCACGAAGTCCTTTAATGCTTCTTCTCGCCATGTCAGCTTTTTCAAGCATTTCAAGCAATTCACAATCCGTTTCCTGTACAAGATAAATTCCTGTGGTTGTACCAAATTCTATATTTACTTCTTTGTCCTCCTCACTTGCAACATTTCTAGACTTAACCATAGATGACATCATCTTCAGAAGGTCTTTATGATGTTCATATTTCAAAAGTACAACAAAATAATCTCCGTCAACTCTTGAGCAGACACCATCCTGTGCAAGATTTGCAAGAAGTGTTTTTGAAAACTCTTCCAAAATTCTGTTACTTATCGAAAATCCGTAATTGTGACTGAATTTTCTAAATTCATTTATATCCGCACATACAAGTGCATAGTGTTCATCGTCCTTTCTGCCGCTCAAAATCTTTTCTGCTGCATTCATAAATGATGCATACGGCATAAGCGATGTAATGTTATCCTCAGCTTTAGCCTGTGCCGACTTAGCCATATTTACAAGTTTATTCTGACCTGATATTTCATCTCTCTCTTTGTCAAGAACCGTTGAAATTCCGTCAACCATATCAACTATTCTGGCTACTGAATAAATCTTGTCCGGCTTTTCCCCACCATCATCCGAAACAGATACGGCACATATCTCAACATTTCTAAACAGTGCACTATTGTCCCTTATACGGTAAATGTAACGGCTGCTGCCTGCTTTCTCTACTCTTTCCTTTATCCTTTTTTCAAATATCTCAACGTCATCAGGATGGAAAAGTTCGAGAATATCCGGCAAATCATCCCATGTATTTAAAAATTTTTCTTCTGAGAAAGCCTCACCGAGACTTCCGCTCATGGAAAACTTTTTCTCGTTTATATCATATGTCCACATAGCCTCCTTGAGGTACTCCGAAACATATTTAAAACGTCTCGCATTTTCCTCAAACTCTGCTTCCATAATTTTTCTTGATGTAATGTCCATAAGAACGCAAAGGTATACGTCATCTCCGCTCTCATCATCAATCTTTCTTCCATTTACATAAACCCACTTGGTATGCCCCATCTTTCCGAGCAATCTATGTTCAAAGCCCAAAAGTCCATGATTTTCAACAGTAGTGCCAAATGTGCTCATAACCATTTTCATATCAGAAGGATGTATTATGCGGTCACAATAATCTCCAAAATTTATGTGAAATTCCGCTCTGGAATAACCTGAAAGCATAAAATATCCGTCATTTGCATAAAGAATTTTCATGTCTTTCATTCGTATCTTTATAACTCCACCCGGAATACTGTTTGCAATAACATCAATCTCGTGTTTCGCTTTAAACACACTCTCAACATTATTTTTAGACTTCGTGACATCCTGACAAGAACAGAAAAATTTATTTTCCATCATATGTAAAATACTTTTTGCTGAAATTGCCAGCCACGCAATAGTCCCGTCTTTTCTCTTTACCCTGCATTCAACCTTTACTATTCCACCAGCTGCAAACTGCCTTGCAATAAGGTTTTTGACCTTCTGCTTTTCTTCAGGCAGGATAACCGCCATAAGACTGTTGTTATATTTTTCCTCAAATTCTTCTTTTGAATATTGAAGCATTGAGTAAAATTTCCTGCTGGCATATGTAATTTCCATATCGCCGCCAGATTTTGAAATGAAAAACGCACACTCCGATACATCAATCAATTTTTCAAAAATTTTTCCATCCATCTTAATCCCCCTTTTCCAAATCCCGGATAACTTTTATCCCCCCGGTAATGCATCAGATGTACTGAGGTAACACCTTTTCTTAATCCGGCAGGTATTTAATTATCATGGATTTAAGATCATCAAGCTTAACAGGCTTAAACAGCCAGTCATTCATTCCAGCTGCCTTATATTCTGTTTCAACACCTGTTATGGCATTTGCAGTAAGTGCAATAACAGGTACATTTTTGCAATACTCCGATGACATGGCTCTGATATATTTTGTAGTTTCAACCCCATCCATCTCAGGCATCATATGATCCATAAAAATCATATCATACTGTCTGCCTCTGCCAAGTGCCTTTAAAATTGCCTCTCCACTTGAAAATACTTCCGGAATAACCCCAAACTCTCTCAATTGGGTTACAGCAACCCTTAAATTAACTTTATTATCATCGACAACAGCAACCCTCGCGTCTTTAAATTTCTCGTTTGAAACTTCCTGTGTTTTTTTAGGAACGCTGTCAATATCAGTCTCAACTTCACTGCTTAGATTTTTTCTCACTATGCCTTTTTGAGGTACATAAGCCTCCTTAGCCATATCAGATTTCTTTTCAAATAAAACCCTGTAAACCTTAAACAGGTCAAAAGGCTTTCTTATGTACAATTCTGGTACATCATTTTCAGAAAAAACAGTATAAAATTCAAGCAATGCTATTTTTTCTATATTGCCAAACATATCCTTATCAGCCAATATATTTTTAACTCTTTGATAATCAAAATAATTATATATAAAAATTCTGTCACTATCCGAATATATATTATACACTTCCCTGCCAATCTCGTCTATGGAATTGACACAAATTGTATTCAGACCAATCTGTTTGAGAATTTCAAGCAGATGCTTTCTGCTACTGTAATCATTTTCATATACAAATATAACTTTATTCTTATATTTTTCAAGGGCATGTTTTTTAATATCAGTATTTTGTTCTTCACATACCCTCTGTCTTATCTTAGCAGTAAAACAACTTCCCACATTGTACTCACTCTGAACCTCTATACTTCCGTTCATCATCTGTACAATATTCTTTGCAAGAGCGAGACCTAACCCGGTTCCCTCCCTTTTTCTGTTACGCATGGCATCAACCTGACTGAACTGATTGAACAGCTTGTCCATATCCTCATCTCTAATGCCTATACCCGTGTCACTTATTGCAAAACTAAGCTCCACAACATCGTCATTTATATATCTTGAATCTATGTCAAGTTTAATTTTACCCTTGTCAGTAAATTTAACTGCATTGCTTAATATATTAACAAGTACCTGATTTATCTTGGCACAATCACCATAAAGACAAACCGGAATATCTTTTGACATCAAAACTTCAAACTCAAGTTTTTTATCAAAAATTCTTGCCGCAATGACATTTTCTATACCCTCAATAAATGTGTCAAACCGATATTCAACGGGACAAAGTTCCATCTTTCCCGCATCTATTTTTGAAAAATCCAAAACATCATTTATAATAGACAAAAGTGAATCTGCCGCCGTCTGTATTGTATCAACATACTCGTGTTCAAGTTCGGTAAGTTCGCATTTACCTAAAATATCAGCCATTCCGCATATCGCATTCATAGGCGTTCTTATTTCATGTGACATATTTGCAATGAATGTACTTTTAGCTTTATTGGCTTCCTCAGCAGCTTCACGAGCTTCAATTTCCTTATGATTTGCCTGCATGATAAGTATAGGATTTTGCAAAGTCATCTGCATTATAAGGCAACCGAGCGCACTACTTGCCCCTATGACCATCAGCATCGGATTAAGCATCTGTACAAGCATAGCAACCAAACTCAAAAACATAAACCAGACAGTAACGAGCTTGTAACGCATTTCCATAACACTGTCTTTTGAAAAAGCCTGAAACATAGCTGCTGCAAAATAATATATAGTGCACACAAGCAAAACAGGCATAAACGGTCCACGCTGATACCCTCCCTCTACGGAATATTTAAACAAAGCATTCGTAAAGTAATCTGTCCATATCATACATTGCTCAATAGCCGCCGGAATAAACCAAAGTAACTTTCTTCCTCTAAAATGGTCATTTTCTTTTGCCAAAGATACTATATACAAAAAGTACATGCATGGCACTAAATGCTGAAATGAATATGCCACCATCTGTCCCAGATAATTAAGCACTATCATCTCGTGAAAATGCCTGATAAGCACAAGGCTTGCAAACATATCCGTCACGCAGCAGGCAAAACAGATTATTAAAAAGTATCCATATATTCTTCTCGAAAATTTGCCAAGCTCAGCAACCCGATAGTAATATATTATGAGCACCACCAAAACAACTGACGATGCTATGTAAAAATCATAATTCCAATTCATTCAGAGCCTCACCTCTCCAAAAAGTTTAACCCTTTTATCAAAATTCATCGTACCAAATATAATTTTAACATATGTGTAATATTACATCAACAATTCGTATCACCCATAGATTACAATTTTTTGGCTGTTTGGCAAAAGCTGAATGATTTTGAACTCACTTAATGTACTGTATCAATGACTTTCAATCTTATTTTTCACACTATATTCCTGCACACATCAAGCAATGCTTCACATCCCTCTTTAACATCTCTGTATGTTTCATCAAAGTTTCCTGTATACCAAGGGTCGGCAATATCTCTTCCACTTCCAGCAAATTCAAGCAACAGTGACACCTTCCCATCAGAATCTCCGCCAAAAATACGCATCATATTTTTATAATTCCACTTGTCCATTCCAATTATATAATCAAACTTATCATAGTCACTCTTTCTTACCTGAGACGCAAAGTGCGGTTGCATCGGTATCCCCAGCTCGTTCATTTTTTGAACTGTTCCTCTGTGCGGCGGATTGCCTATCTCCTCCGTGCTGGTTGCTTTTGAATCAATAAAAATTTTATCGGTAAAACCGGCTTTGTTTACCATGTCTTGAAAAACGAATTGTGCCATTGTGCTGCGGCAGATGTTGCCGTGGCAGATGAAACATACTCTAATCATAATTTCTCATATCCTTTTAATACCTTTCAATACCCAAAAGTTCTGTACACATCAATAATATTGAAACGATATATAGTTTTTAATTTTTTCTCATTACACCTTATATTTTGCCATTTCTTTTCTCGCAAAAGGTGTAAAAAAAGGTGTAATTTTTCAACTTTTACACCTCGACACTCTGGAGCTAGAAGTTAAAAAGATTCTCATCTTCCTCTTCTAGTTGCAAAATATCTACGACTTTTTCCTGCATAACTTTTTCATTTTCCACTTCTACCATCTTCAACATTTCCTCTCTTACATCATCTACCTGTAAATGAGTATATGTATCAAATGTAATATCCATAGAACTATGTCCCATAATGTATTTCAGTTTCGCCGGATTCATACCAGCCTTTGCCATTTTGGTACAAAATGTGTGTCTGCATACATGCGGAGTGATTGTTGGTAATGGCTCTTTATACAATTTATTATACTTTTCACGAATGAACTGAAAATACTTTTCCCAATGCAGTGCCACCATTGGCATTCCATTCTGATCCAAATATAAAAAATTGCTGTACCCATCTACTACCGGTTCTTTTTTTACTTTCTTTCGCTTTTTTATAATCGTCCGAAAGCAATCAGCGACTTCTGGCGTCATTGGCACTTTACGCACCCCTGCCGTTGTTTTTGTTTTCTGAATAATGTATGACTTTTTTTCATTGTATACTCTAACCAATTGATGATCTACATTGATAACCATATTATCAAAATCAATATCATCAATCGTCAATCCTACAAACTCAGAAATGCGAAGTCCAGTATTAAATAAAATATAAATACCTTCATACACTCTTTGATAATGCGCATCTTTGCGGATAAACTCGAGAAATAATCTCTCCTGCTTTCTTGTAAGTGCCTGTCTTATCACACTATCATTCACAAGCACACTTGCCAGTTCAAAATCAAATGGATTTTTTCTAATAAAATCATCTTCATACGCAAGCCGGAATGCAGGTCGCAGCACTCCTCGAATAGAATGAATCGAACTATATCCTCTGCCATTTTTTTGCAGCTCTATCAACCACCCTCTGGCATCTGAAGTCTTTACAGATGAAATTTTCCTCTTTCCAAAGGGATCGTTTTTCAGAAAATTCACTACCGTTTTGTAGCCAAGTCTTGTGCTAGGCTTAACACCTATTTTCTGAGAAATATATAGTTCCACTAAATCCAGTACCGTCATGTCGCCTCGGCTCATTGCTAAATTATCCTGCTTATCCTTTTGAATCTTTGCAATCTTCTCACGCAGTGATTCTTCTTTTTTTCCATGTACTGCAGGATCATTTGGCACTAACCGCTTCGAGTAAACATATCGGGATTTTCCCAATTCATCTACATACTTATAACGATACCTACCATCCGCTAACTGAATTTCTCCATTATGCAGTTTTCGATTTCTTTTGTCTCTACGACTTATATTCATAATGTGCTTCCTCGCTTTCCATTAAAGAAAGCTAAGCACTAGTATGACTTAAATATAATACCATATTTTATATGTAAAAACATAGTGTATTCAGCACAAACACCCTAAAGTGCATTTGCCTCATCTAAAAACTGTTCAAATAATTTTCTTTTTATTTGAACCCGATTCCCCACCATTAGTACATACGGTGCATATGGATTTTCTGCTACAAGTGCTCTCATACGCGTTCTTCCTATATGAAAGTATGCTGCAGCCTCCTCTATCGTCATCGTATACTTTTGCCAAATAGGAATTTCCAAACGGTCTACTTTCATAGCACTCATTCACCTCCGTCATCAATCTGGCAATTTTTCAGAAAGTCCTTCTGCTAGCTTTTCCATTTCCAAACGATAGATCATTAGCCGAAGAAGATATTCTGCTATATGCCGAACCCCCCGTTCCCAATCTTCTAATGTTCGGTAAGGAATTCTAAAATACTCAGCAAATTGTTTCTGTGTCATGCCTGTTTGTTTTCTTGCTTCCTTTAATAATTCCTTTAGTTCCATACTGTCTCCTAACATACTAATTTGTATAGTTTATATGCTACCACGCATTGTGTATATTGTCAAGATATATGAAACAATTTCTCCAGTTGAAATCACCGGTCACTGTGGTCAGCAGCACACTCTGGACTCGCACCATCTCTTATAGACCATAAAGGGAGTATCATTATCATAGAACAGTCGCAACCACGGAATCACCACAATTCCTCTTTTGCATGGATGTTATCGCTCCCGGCATCTCACATCAGACAGATCAATCAAAAAAAATACCTGATAAGCTATCTCCTTTGTGTCTGTCTTACCGATCCTGGCGCATCTGCGGCACGGCGCAATGCGTAACTGTTCCTTACGTCCAGTGAAATCATCGTATTCAGTTGTCTGTGTCTGATAGGATTATTTCCTGTGGACACATCTAAAGTATAAATGAGTATTTTTCTCTTGCATAGAACACATATATCGGATATTACTCCTGATTTATCGGTGTATATAGATAAAAAAAGGTACTCTGATTTTTTCAGAATACCTTTTAACTAGATTGACATTTATCATTACCATCTTCCTCTAGTAATGCCTTTATGTAACCTTCTATACTTCCTTTTCGTCTATCTGATAATTTACGATAATTCTTTATAATCCATACTTCACTCTTCTCCTCAAGACATACTGTATTGCTGTTGTCATCAAAAAGATCTGAAACTGGCACTCCCATTCCCTGAGCAATTTTTCGAATATTGCTTTCCCTCACATCATAATCTTCTTTTTGAGCCAAACTCCATAATGTGCTTTCTGGGATTCCACTTCTTTTTGAAAACTCATAGCGTGTCATACCCGTTTCAGCCAAAAATTCAAGATACTGGTTTCTAACAGACTTACTAATGGCAGACACCCCCTTTTTCCTCTATGACAAGTATAACTTGACATAAGAAAAAGATATAGAACATATATTTCGGAGTATTTGTCCGATTTATCGGTGTATACTTTTTAATTTTTTTCTCTCGTCTTAAGACATGCACAAAACAAGAAAAAGAGAAAAGATACTGGTCATTCTGCATCTTTTCTCTTAAACAAATTATCCCCCTACCAAATCGGGGTGGTTTTACCATACTTAAAATAGTGTAACACTCTATTATAATACTGTATATTTTTTTAATTGATTACCTAATACTCCAAGCATAATTTCTCCAATCCTATGTCAGTGTGGTTTAACCACATCCAAAAAGTACCTCATTACCATTTTTACTTTTTGTAAGTATGGTTATAACATACTTATAGGAGGTGGCGTTATGGCTCTCAACCCAAAACAGTTTGGTATCATTATAAAAAATGCCCGTATGGATAAAAAACTCACACAAGCTGAATTAGCAGAAATTCTTGACCTTTCCTTATCTTATTTAAAAGATTTAGAACGATTCAAGAACACGCCAAGTCTTGAAGTTTTTGCTAAAGCCATACAATACTTCAATTTGTCTGCCGATACTGTAATTTATCCAAATAAAAATTTGAATAACAGTACATATCAAAAAATAGAAAGACGATTGCTGCAATGCGATGAAAAACAACTTAAGATTATCCTCGCACTGACAGAAGCTGTCCTATCGGTCGATGACACTTCTATAGATAATTCTGATATTTAAGTTTTACTCTAAAATTCAAGGTTCGTTTTATCATAAAATGAACCTTTCTATTTTTTCATATAATCTAAAAATTCATTTACTGTATTGTCTTTTTCAATCATTCCCATATCGCTTAATAAAAATATACAATCTACATATCCCTGGCAGTATGCCTGTTGTGCTTCTAATGACGCATCGTCTTCTAAATATTCTATCCATTCCTGAATGACCCTCCTTTCAGTTTCTTCCATATGATTCATTTGTTCTTCTACAACAATCCGAGCTTTTTCCAGTTCTTTTTTAATCCTCTGCTGTTATGGCATTTGAACCATATTTTTCTGCGACAAACTCTCACAACGCAATTGCTGCATAAATCCTGCCACTCGATTCCATATCCTATTACTTCTCATATTTTTCGCCTCCATTCTTGTATGTAGTATTTGCAAATTTAAAACAGTTACACTATACCCAAAAATAATGGCTAATAAATACATTTTTCTTACAAATGTAATACTTTAATTATTACACAAGTAGGATTTGCAGTCAAGTTTTTATTTGACTTTACATACTGTGAGCCTTATAATATTAAGTGTATTACACTCGTAAGAATTAGGAGGTGCCTACATGAGTGCATTACCACAAATTTCAGAGGCAGAATACGAAGTGATGAAAATAGTTTGGAAGTATGCCCCAATTAACACGAATGAGATTACCGAAAAACTTTTAGCAACATCATCATGGAGTGCCAAAACTATACAAACTTTAATCAAACGCCTGGTAAATAAGGGCGTACTGACCTATGAGAAAAATAGTCGTGTTTTCGTGTACACCCCAGTAGTAAAAGAAAGTGAATATATCAGCCAGGAAAGTAATTCTTTCCTGAATCGCTATTATGATGGGGATATTACAGCTATGCTTTCAGCCTACATTCAAAATGACAAATTATCCAAAACAGAGATAGAAACACTCCGAGCTCTTCTTTCCAAGAGAGGAGGCGATTGACATGGCTAATTTTATGATACGCTTTTTAATATGCAATGTATTTATCAGCGGTATCATTATCATTCTTTTGATATCCAAATTGATATTCAAAAACAACCTGTCCAGCCGGATGCAGTATAATCTGTGGTTACTGTTACTCGGACTTTTAGCAGTGCCTTTTATCCCCTTCCGTCTAGTTAGTTTTCCGCAAATTTCCTCATGGCTCAGAAGCGTAAGAAACTATTCCGCTTCTCATGCCGATGTTGGTGCAAATAACGTTATGGATACCGGTTTATCCGGTACTACGAATTGGATGAATAACTTTGCCCTTTCTGTAAATAAAGACACGCCATCCGTTACCGGATACATTTTATTAGGTATATGGATCGTGGGAATGCTTGCGATGATGATATTGATAATCAAATCTTCTCTTCGTTTACGCACAATAAAGAGATCTGCGCTCTCCCTCCAGAACCCAGAGGTTCGCAGACTGTATAACAAATGCTTGAACGAGATGAAAATAGCAAGGAATATTCCTGTGTACAGTACCGCTTTTTTGAAATCGCCTATTATCGTAGGACTTTTGAAACCATGTATTTATCTGCCAATTCATTTAATATCGGATTATCATGAATCTGATATGAGATATATGCTATTGCATGAACTGCAACACTACAGACATAAGGATGCCCTTGCCAATTATCTTATGAACTTTGTCGGAGTGCTTTATTGGTTTAATCCCTTTGTTTGGTTTGCACTAAGAGAAATGCGTAATGACAGAGAAATTGCTTGTGATACTTCTGTTCTGAAAATGCTGGAAGCAGACGATTATGAGGATTACGGAAATACGCTGATTAACTTTATAGAAAAGGTTTCCAGTTCTCCATTTCCCTTTGCTTCCAGCCTTAGCGGAAACATGAAACAAATGAAGCGTCGCATTATCAACATCGCTTCTTATGAGAAACCAACATTTTACAAAAAGTTAAAAGGCCTGACTGCTTTTATACTGATCGTAGTTCTAATATTGGGACTTACACCTTTTATTTCTACATATGCTGCGGACGAAAGTCGTTATCAATGGAAATCTTCCTCAGAAAACATTTCATATGTAGATTTTTCTAAATACTTTGGAAAATACGAAGGAAGCTTTGTTTTATACGATCTTAGAAATGATGTCTGGAGCATACATGATATAGAACATGCTACGCTACGAGTTGCACCGGATTCCACTTACAAGATATATGATGCTTTATTTGGATTGGAAGAAGGTGTCATTACACCAGAAGATTCTTTTATTGCATGGAATGGAAAAAACTATCCGTTTGAAACATGGAACTCTGATCAGACCTTACAGTCTGCGATGACCTCCTCTGTTAACTGGTATTTCCAAGCAATAGACGAACAACTTGCATCCACTAACATTCGCAACTATATTCAACAAATCGGATACGGAAATGAAAATGTGAGTGGCAGGCTGTCCACTTATTGGCTGGAATCCTCCTTAAAGATTTCCCCAGTGGAGCAAGTTAAACTTTTAACAAAACTGCAAAACAATAGCTTAGGATTTTCTTCTGAAAATATCAATGCAGTAAAAGATGCCATCTGTCTTTCTTCTTCCGATGCCGGAACATTCTACGGAAAGACCGGAACCGGCCGTGTGGATGGCCAGGATGTGAACGGATGGTTTATCGGCTATATTGAAACTGCAGATAATACATACTTTTTTGCTACCAACATTGGTGCAGACAGCGATGCTACCGGAGGCAACGCAACTGAAATAACCATGTCTATCTTGTCAGACATGAATATCTGGAAATAAAAATATCGGGTAAAGGTCATAGTCGTATAATCCTTTGCCCGTTTTTTTTATTTTCACTTTATGCATAAAAGCGTTTCAACTATCCAGTTCTATACGTCAAAAATTAGATTTATTATTGATGTATTCTACAATTTCTCCAATAAAAAAAGATATCAATGTCCCAATTGAAACAAACAAACTATCTCTATCACCTAATGATTCAATGAAGATTGAAAATGTAAACGTAAAGTTACTATACATGTAATCATAAAAAACGTATTTCAGAGAACCTATCAAGAGCATCAACCCGAAAGAAATTAATGCATATATTAGACACAGCAAAAAGCTAATGTCAATGCTGCGTTTGACAATGATTTTTCCCATAAAAAACCTAAAATAAAACCCCCAATATCAATATATGTATATATAATTAAAAAGCCCAAATAGGCTAAGGCAGCATTATATTTGGGAAATAAATAAAAGCAAAGAAAATAAGCTAAAGCCACACATACAAAATATACTAAAAATGGAGAATACGTTCTAACAAACTTTCGCATAAAAACACCTCACTTCACATGTAGATAATCTAATTAAAATCAAAAGCTTATCTTAATTTATTCATAATACTCTTCACTTCCAGTCGCTGACCATGATGTTTTACCACTACTGATCACATCTTTTGTAGACATACTATAAGCAAAAATATCAAGGATCTGCGCCTCTGAGATATACCACGAACCATCTGCGTTTTTCTTGCTTCTGTACCAAACATATAATTCACATTTTTCATTTTCCGAAAGTCTGTCATATACAAGAATTTCTATTATTTCCTCATTCTCATTTAAGATAACTCTGGAATTTCCACTCGCACTATATGATATCATAAAATCACATCTTTCGTCTGCGAAGTATTGTTGGTATATAGTACGGTATCCATCATATATTTCATCTGTTTCAATTAATGTCACATAGTCACATATCGCAGAAATAGAAATATCATCCTCTTTCATATTTTTCATTAATTCATCTATTAAATCGTGCTGAATGACAAAACCATCATTCTGTGAATTAAATATTCTAATGGTCTTCCGTGGTATCATTCCCTGTGGTCCTGCTCCTGTAACATAATTTACAATGACAATCACATCCTTTGCACCATCGCCATCTATATCGTGAAATCCAACTGCCTCTACGCTGTCAAACATACCTACGCTATTATTTTCAGTACTATTGTTTTCAAAATAAGCTGGGAAATGGTACACAATTTGATTGTCCTTTGCCAGCACAAATGAGACATCTTCCCAAAGCGTATCATAAGTCGGCAAATAAGATACAAATCGCACTTCGCCCCAATCATTCAAATCCACCTCAAAGGATTGTTCGGTTATAACCCGGCTTTCATCTAATTTCTCTTCTGATGGATAGTCCACTTCAATATCTGCAATATCTGTCAATTGCTGTATTTCTTTCGTACCATCAAATTTCAAGATAATCTGCTCATCAAATTGTTCTTCTCCTGATAAAATCACTTCTACATAGTCCTCATACCATGTAACTTTCCAACAATTACTTGTGATAATTCCACCGTCATTGTGCAATTCAAAATCTATTTGAGATATTTTATCTTGTCCTTCCTTGAGAATTAACCGACCACTTGCTGCGCCAAAAGGCCAGTCCGGTTCTCCAATTGTCAAAAGTTCCAATTTATAAATCTTATCTAAAGAAACGGATGTATCGCAAATTGTTTTCTTATAATTTGTTTCATACAAAATACAAAGCAACACTACTACAAACAGCGCAATAGGCAACCCCATAATATATAGCACAGTTTTCATAATTTTTTTCATTGTTATAACACTCCTTTTATTGCGCTATCTGCTCTCCTTACTACATCATCCTTTACAAATACGGTATTGATAGGTGGGTATCTCCTCAATTCCGTTATTAAGGATTTTATTTCCCAAATATTTAAAACTCCCATCTTTCGCAAACTTTACAGTCAGTTCATGTGTAATCACCGCCTCGTTACATAATACCATTTCACATACTGCATCCACTGTAAGAGTTATTGTACCATCTAGATTATGCTTGACATTGGTCACTTCCGGAATTGATGTCCCAAAAAAATTAGGTGCATAATTAAAGCATCCCAAGCGCATCCAATCATACGTTTTTTTCTTTTTATTATATACTGCATACTTTTGAATTTCTTCTACAGAAACAGGCATATATTCCATAATCAACTGCTCAAATTCCTCTTTAGGTATTCCATTCTGGTATCTTTTTTCATTAAATTTTTTCTTATATTTCATGGCATATAAATACTCATAAAGACCGTTAAAATCAATCTTTTTCATATGATTTATATCCCAATTAGAGCATAAAAGATTATTCCCCTGATATCCCAATTGCCGCACACATTTTTTTGAAAGTTCCCGTTTTCTTTTACTCATTGGCTTAATCCGTATTAAACAGCTTCCATCTACCATTTCTGTCACTTCTGGATATTCCGGTACGCACAGTTCATAACAAAACCACCCTTTTTTCGAATATCTCCATTCCTTTAATCTTGTATAAGAAACAAATGTCATACTTGTCTTATTGTTATCATCCCATGATGCACATGAATTTAAAAGAAACATATTTTCCCCATCGTATATATATTTTTCTCTACCAATACTTCCATCTGAATGAACTTCATAAATAGCAATTGATCCCATATTTCCTTCTTGGGCTTCTTTCAAAAACGAATCAACTGTTTTGTAGTTTTCCATATTGGAATATTCCTCGTAGGTTCTAACCGGATACCCCTGCTTTTTTATTTTTCGAACCATTTTTCTCATGGAGTTTTCATCCAAAACAGCATTTAACGACTCCCCTTTGTCTGCACATTTGTATATGTGACTAATTTCTTCCATTATCTGAAAAGAATCCCTTTCAGCTTCTTCATTCTCTTGATCAGATACAGGAAGATTATATCCTTTTTCCAGATCAGCCTCTGATATATGGGCATCTGTTGTATTATTTTCTACACTTTCCTCTTTATTTTCGCTTTTCTGACTTGGTATTGATTTCACTTCTTTTGTATTATTGCTACATGAACAGCAAAAAAGACTAATTGCCGTCATACAAAAGATTAGATATAAATATCTTCTCATAGTCATTCACTCTCCTTCTAACTTCACTTTTTGTCAAACCATTTATCCAGAACATCTTTATCCTTTTCTACTACATAGCCACTTCCGCCTCTTCCCTTTACATCTTCAACCATACTAACCACAAGAATGGGCTTTGAAGTTTTCTTATCAGGTGTCATAACTGAGAACCATCCCAGTTCTGTCCCTGACGTATCTTCCTGTGATGCCTTTATTTCAGCAGTTCCTGTTTTTCCTGCCAAAACAATGTCCTTGCGGTGTATTGAATATCCTGTTCCATGTGGATTATTTACTACATTTTTTATTCCATCCAACACCTGCTTTGATACTTTAGAGGAAAAAGCTTCTGAAATCCAATACTCTGCTTTTGCATTCTCTATATATAGTAAATACGGTTTTAACACATTTCCATCATTACAAAAACTTGTGTAAACGCAAGCTAAATGAAGTGGATTTATCAGCACTTGTCCCTGACCGTATCCTGTATCAGCTAGTTGCACCTCACTTTGAATGTGCTCAGCATTAGAGTATTTAGACTCTGTCATTTTTATTTCAAACGGAATAGCTGTGTGAAATCCCAACATGGATAATGAACGCTCCATCTCTTCTGTCCCGATTTTAAGTGCTGCCTTTGCAAAATATATATTATCCGAATATATCAATGCATTTTTTAGGATGACCGGACTATATGTATGAAGTGTAGTAACATGATATGTTCCCCATGTCTTATCCTTTTGCCAACTATTCCCTTCATTTCCAAAATTGTCTGCCCCTGTGAATGCCCCTGACTGCAAACCAACTGCCGCTATAATTGGCTTAAAGGTTGAACCCGGACACCATGCCTGCCTGAAACGGTTATACAACGGCTTTTGTTCATCTTCGTTTAATGCTTTCCATTGCTTTTGTGTCATCCCAATAATAAACGCATTGGTGTCATAAGATGGTGTACTAACCAGTGCCAGTACTTCACCTGTAAAAGGATTCATAGAAACTGAGCAACTTTTGTCAGTTTTAAAACTTTCATACAGTTGCTGTTGCAAATCGGCATCAATCGTTAGTTTTACATTTTTTCCATTCTGGACCGTTTTATATGCTAGTTCCTCTTTTTCCTTTCCTTCACAATCCACAATATATATCCTACATCCATTTTCGCCTTTCAATTCTTTTTCATACAAACCCTCCAGGCCGGTCTTTCCCATAACACTGGTACTCGTATATCCTTCACCTGCATGTTCTTCCAAATCTTCTGCCGTCACATTCTGTACATAACCAATTAAATGTGCTGCCGCCTCTTTTAATGGATATTCCCTAATCTCAACATCAGAAATCATCACACCCGGAATATTTAATAACTTCTCCTGACGTTTCTGCTCTTTTAAGGCATTTTTATCCGGTTCAAGTTTAAGAAGCTCTATCTCCTTGACTTTTGAAATGTTTTTTAATGGAACAAACGAATCATCTTTCACCCATTTTGCTGACAATTGTTTTTCTATTTCTTCGGTTTTTATTTCCAACAGTTTTGCAATCCTAGCAATCGACTTTTCCCTATTTACTAATTTCCCCGGAATAATTCCAACCGAAGAAGCAAGCCCCTTTCCAGCAAGCATTCTCCCATTTCTATCCAATATTTCTCCTCTATTTGCCTGTATTGTGGAAACTCTCACTTTGTCAGAAGTCTCAAGACCTGGATATATCACCGAATCACTCCACAATGCCTTGTACTGGCCATCTTCTTCTAAAAAAGTTAATTCATTTTCAAAATCCACTTTACCGGCTACAGTGTCAAAAGAGGTATTATATGTAACCGTCAATTTTTCTTTATCGTAATTTAGAATACGTATATTCACATTCTTTACCTCAATTCCTTCATAAATGGCAGAATTACGTTTAACAAAGTCATTTTTGCTAATCATTTTCTTGCTTTCATCTGTTATCATTTCATACATTTCTCCATATCTCTTTCCAGAAATGCAGTTCATATATGCAACCAAAACTTGCTCTGGATTTCTTTTCACACTCGTCTTATTTACATCATTTTTTACCATTAAAATCAAACATGCTATAAAAATTGCACTTACTAAGAAAGCGACAGTTTGAATGATTCCTCTTTTCTTGTTGTGCTTATGTTTCATAATTACTTATTTTCCTCCAGTCTATGAATCTTAACACCTTTCCTGCTATATGCCTTAATCAACTTTTCTGTTACCGGAATAATACACATGCGTACGCTTTCTCCATATGCAAAATAGGGATAAACCCCTACACCATTTCTGTAATACAAGTCACTTGGAGGATTATCACTATGAAATCCTTTCTCCGTTTGAAATATATGCTCATATGCCTCTGCATTTGATTTTTCATACAAATTTATTATCTCTTTCTTAGCCATATCCGGGAAAAAAAACTTCAAAGTATAATAGCATAATTCTTCATACTGTTTATACATTTTTTCCGTGTAACTATGATCATCAAAATTAAGTGTAATGGTTTCAATACGCTTGGCATTTTTAGGAGTATACACTGCAATCGTTGGAAGAGTAAGTATCTTCTTATCTGCCGTATACTCATAGCACATATCCCCCTTCAGTCTTCCAAAATCCTGTCTATATGAATACCATGTCAAAAGCGGCTTTATATAATCTCTTCCATGATCTTCATAGTAATAACCATTGTAAGCATTCATAAAATCTTCAATGGATACCTCAAAGTACAATTTTCCATCTTTTTTTGCAACACTACTATTCCAATCTATATCGCTTTTCTTATTCGTAAAAGGTGTAACGGAGATTTCCGAGGTTATATCCTTATCCTTTTTTTCTTCAATCACTTTCCTTTTTTCGCAAGCAGTCAAAAAAGCAACGCACAACATTATATACATCACTTTTACGAGCCATTTTTGACACAAAATCTCCTCACTCCTTTCGCAAATCTTACTTTTGTAAGATTTTAGGATAAAAAATATATTTGTATTACTTCTTAATATTACACTTGTAGGAGTTAGGTGTCAAGTTCTTTTTTTATTAACGATTTTTGATTAACTATGCGCTATGATTATTCGCCTCAAAACAATTACATTTATCTCATCAATGTTGGTTTATATAATCTTTGGCTTTCTCAACAATTTCTGAATATTCTTGTGGCTCGAAATCGCAAATCCGGATATTGGGAAATCGGAGTTCCGGCACTCGGAAAGCACCTTTTTTGTACTTGAGCACTTGTCCATTTCTATGGGGATGTTAGTCAAGGTCCTGCCGCATCTGCGGTGCGTAGCAGCCTTTACTAATATCCTCATAGAAATTATGATCCGGTATGTACAAAAGTGAAGCTAAAAAGTGATTTCCATATCACCGGACAGCTGATGGAATCTCATCCGGAATATTCAATTTCCTTAGGCATGGGAAATTCTATACTGTTTATCTCAAAATTCTTAATCAAATAATTTACCATTTTCCCTCCACCTTCAACCTTTGGTATCTACATATATAAAAAAGGTACATTGTGTAAGATTCACAACATACCTCTTAATTAACTATAGAATTACCACGACTTTGCAAATTTGAATTTTCATTATAATATTGGGACTTAGTATCTCGGTCAAGTAGCTATAATTGAATTTATAACTACTTGACCGATACTAACTGTTGTTCTTCATTTCATCTAAGTACAGTTTTATCCTATTGCATTTTCTATACTATCTTTTCTACAAGCAACAACATCGATATCATGTTCTCCCCAGAATGAAGCAACACTATCTGTAGTTCCAGTATCAACCGCAATTATTTTCTTACCCTTACTTATTGCATAATTAATTTCTTTGCGTCCCATACTTCCTACTGTAACCGCTGCCGGACGTGCAGGTGCTAGTACCACGCTTGCACTATCAATTTTGCCTTTTATTGCATCTGTTACTTCTTTTTTAGTTCCGACTAACGGATCTGAACTCTCTACAGAGCGGTCTGATACATCATATTTCGACCTATCAAGTACAGCACTAATTTTTTCATAATCTTCTTTGTAATCCCATCGATGACTAATAAATACATTCTTTTTTCCCATGTTACTACCTCCACTTATCTTTTATATATGTATAAGTATCCCACAATTTATATATGGGCTTATAACATTTTTATCTTACCACATTATCCGTTGCAACATTTTATATATTTCCTTTTTTTACCAAGTTCCAATAATGCTGTCCTTGAGCAGTCAATTTACATGATTTATGATTTATTGCTGCATAATACATGTGTTCCTCACCAACCGGCCTCACTAAATTCAATTTAACATATTTCTGTAAAATCGAGAAGATAACTTCATGTTCTACATTTACTTCTTTCATATCAGCTTCATGCTTATCAGGTTCATATGTCGGGTCTAATGCAAAATCATCTCCCGGTGTATTAAAGAATTCAGTAATACGACGTAATTCATTTATTCCGATAGGTGGAGCATTTTTTCTAAGAGAGACAAACTGCTTAATATTTGCCTTAAACACTGGTCTCTGTTCCCAACCGCCCAAAGAACTATCTATGTAAGAATATATACTACCGGGCGAAACTTCTCCTAAAAGATTCATTGCTCCACCATATAAAGCTTCAATCAACAAGGAGGTAAAAACACCATGCCCATTTTCTTCAGATGAATATTGATTTTCGTCACAGGCCGCCAAAACAGTTGTACCATTATGTAAAATGGAATAATTCTGCATTTCACTGGAACTCGCAGCCAATCCGCTATGACAACTATCAAGTATTACTACTTTATTTTGAGCATGAGATTTTGATACAATTCCCATAAGGTCATTTAAGGATAACCCTTGATCTGCTCTCTCCACTTCACTAGTACATAAATAACCACCAAGAGCATCATACGACCCATGTCCTGCATAATAAAAAACAGCAATCTCCGATTCATCCCTAAATAATTCTTGAACAGCATCCTTCAAACACTCTCTTGTAATATAAGATGCTTCACTTGTTGCACATATAATTTTTGTAGAGAAATTCAAAGTCCCATCACCATTTCTCTCAAGTGCTGCTTTCACACCATTAGCATCATTAACACATCCGTGCAAATCATTAATTTTTTCATAACTATCAATCCCAACGCATAATGCTTTCCTCATGCCATACCTCCTATATTTATCTATTTGTGTCAACCAAAAATTCCTTAAGCTTTGATTCCGTATTATTTAGATACAAACAAACTACTTTGCTATCATCGCTAGTCTGCATTACCCCTATATACGAACTCGTTTTCTTATGTTTTGTCGGACCAAAACTATTGTTCATTGAAAAAGCTGAACGTGTTTCATATATACTATCTACATCGGTTAACTGAATTAATGCAATCCCATGTTTTGAAGCATACTGAATAGCTCCACTTTGGAAATTAGATGATGATACCAACACCCCCTTATTGGCAGCACACGCTCTTATTTTATCATAAAGCACTGCAACTTTTTCCCTAGATATACTTGTTTTATAATGCTTACACTCAACCAGTGTTTTATACTTAATCCCCATAAGTTCAAATTCTATATATCCATCTATTTGATAATTTCCGTCATCAACCTCAATTATCTTATCATGTTGAAATATACAGTTTTCAATATTTTGTAACTGTTCAGTCAAAACACGTAATGAATGTTTTTCAAATTCAGTTGGTGTCATATCTAAGATAGTTTCCTTACATGGAATAAACATGTTTTTAACCTCCTATGATTCTGAAACAGTATTCTTATTTCTTTGTTCATTTATATCTTTTTCTAAGTAAATGAAACTTATATAAACCGTATATTATAATGGCTCAGTTGTCAAGACAAAACTTTGTTAATTTATAAGACCATTATAAAGTACCGATTGATAATAATGCGGCAGAACAGTCTATCCGGGGATTTTATATCGGCAAAAAGAACTGGGGAATGATTGATACAATAGCCGGAGCAGAGGCCAGTGCAATCCTTTATAGTATTGCCGAAACATCAAAGGCGAATAACCTCAAGCCATACGATTACTTTGAATATTTGTTATCGGGGATCCCAAATCATATGGATGACAAGGATTTGAGTTTCCTGGAAAATCTGTCACCTTGGTCCGAGCAGTTACCAGCGCATTGTAGGAAATAGAGCAAGCACTCCTATCGGAGTGATATTTTTGACATAATATCCACACTATGGAGCGTTTACGTAAAATCAAGTGTTCTAGGGTCAATCAGCAAACACTAACTAAATCGTAACATCTTTCGACAAAACCCACAATTAGCAACAGCGTATGACATCTATCTCTATTGAATAAATTTTCAGTTATCAACGTAAAAGAAGCCGCTTTCAGCTAAGTTGACAAAGAAGCTTTCTCCTAGCATCCCAATACATATATGTAACTCTATCTTTTGTTTTCTTTACATAATGCAATCCGATTTCGTGATTTTTCCGTAAACGCTCCATAGTGGGTACATTGATAGTTTTCCTACAAACACAAAAAGAATCGCCATACACATACTACCGAAGTTTTCCCTTGTCTCTCCTGCAATTCACTTACAATAAATATACTGCTCAGCACAGCATGATGAAATATTGTCAAAAAAATAGTACTGATAATTGAATATTATCGGACGGAGAGATGTGCTGTGGCGGATAATTTTTAGTTATCCGTCAGTTTTTTGAAAAATTTACGAATCATTATTATGGGTAGGTGGTAAAATGAAACTTAATTCAGATTATTCTAGCGATATTTCCTCATTGCTAAACGAACAAAGAAAAGATACTTTATTTATTTCAACATGGGATAAAGATGAAGAGATACTTCCGTTCCCTAGCAAAAAAATTGCCATGTATGGTAAAATTGAGTCTGATCAAGCATCAAAATATTTTTTCTCAGATGAATTATTTGACTTAAAAAAATACATTTTATCTGAAAATGGCGAATTTTTAGAATCGCATATTGCTGCTTCAAATTTTACATTTGTTTCAAACGGAACAATTGCTGCTTGGCTTAGTTTATTAACAATACAAAAAGAAATAGAACAGATCAAAGTTTTACTATTATCTCCAATATATTATATATATGTTGAAATGTTGAGACAATTAAAAGCTGATATATATTATGAATCAGCATGTAACGCTGATTTTACAAAAATATATTCGACAATTATATCTAATAAAATAAATCTGGTTATTATAAACAACCCTTTATTTGGAACAGGTATATGTATTCCTAATGAAATTATTAATACAATACAAGCCGCACTACTAAAAACAAACGGTTGTATATTGATTGACAATATCTATAATGGTTTAAAATGGGAGCAAACGGCTTCGCTAAATGATTTTGAACTATACAATAAAGTATCTTGTTATCATAATTTCATCATATTGGAATCATTAGCTAAAAATTTATTTCTCAATGGAATAAAACATTGCTCTATTTTTTCCAGTTCTGAATGGATAGACAAAATTGAAAAAAATAGTGTTCTATTTTTTGGCTCAATTACAGCACAGCAATATAATTACATTCAAAAGCTTTACAGCCAAAATGAGCGTTCATTCATAATGCAACAATTAACTCAAAATATTGATTATGCCCAAAATAATTATTATTTGCTGTTTAGTATGTTAACCAATAAAAAAATATATGTGAGTAACTGTGTAAGTGGAATATACTGTCTATTTGGTATTCCACGAAGCAAGTTTAACTCTCAAAATGACTTATCAATCGCCAAAGAAATTTTAATTAAAAGCAATGTTCTAACATTACCACATGACAGATATTTGTACACTGATCAAAAAAATTATTGCTTTAGAATTAACTTAATGGCAAAACGAGAAACACTTTATAAATCTATTAGCGCATTACAAAATTGCTTTGATATTTGATATTTTTTGAGGAATATCAATTTCTGTTTGCTCCAATATTTTTAATTTATCGACAATATCAACTAACTGTTCCATTTCATTTGTTGTTAGTCTAGGACAGTCTGCCTTCTTTAAAATTTTCTTTTTTAGGCTACTTTTAATTTGTATTTCAGAGATAAGGTTATAGTAATTTTTGATTATTTTAGGCAACATTACTATTATCATCGCTGAAATAACAAATGTCAAAATCCAAGAGCCTCTACAACTTTCAACTAATTGCCACTCTCCTATTAGATTACATTTTTCGTACAATTCGGCTAAAAAATCATCTGAAATTTTTAAAGCTTCATTATAATCATCCGAATTAATATGCAATATAAGTATTGCTTTTTGGTTAGATGAAGATTCAATAAATTTATTCCCGTAAAGACCATCAAAGATAATATGATTTAATTTTTCTTTATACCCAATAAACAGTAACTCATCTTTTAGATTTAATTTGGGCAAAGTGATTGAATTAATACAATCTAAACAATCAACAAAACAGGAATACGGCATAATATCATGTGTAGCATAAAAAATTAATGCTTCAAATATATTAGAAATGTCTGCTTTGGTTGCAGGATTGTAATTACTATATAAATGCTTTATAATTCGGTCTAATAATGGTGGGATTCTATCAAATCCTTTATAAATAAAAAATATATTAATCAATTCGTACGTTCGTGATTCTTCTAAAAATTTAACTGCCTCTTCTCGGGAGTTAAGTTTGACTTCTTTTCCACGATATAACACTTTAAAATCTTCTATACTTGTATTGCATAATAAATAGCCAAAAACATAGCTAACATCTAATTTAACATCGTTTAACTTACAATCAATAAACTTGTGACATTCAGCATGCATTGTTGCAAAATCAGTATTTTTTATAACACAGGATTCAAATTCTATTTTTTCAGTTGTCGATCGTTCAAATGAACAATTATTTATTTGAGATTGTTTCATCTCGCAATTTTTCATATTAACCAAAATATGTTGTTTATTAAATATACATTTTTCAAATATGCTCTCTTGTATTGATGTATTATTAAATATACATTTTTCAAATGCACATTTTATAAAAAAGCAGGCTTTTATCTCACAAGCTCCAAAGTCAACATTAGTAAATTGACAATTTTTAAATGTAGTTGCAATAAAATCACACCTATCAAAATTATTATTTTGAAATTTAATATTTTCAAACCTACTGCCCCTAAAATCACTTCGAAAAAAAGATATTGGTTTATACAATGAAAAGTCAATGTCTATATATTGGGTGTAAGAAAAATCTCTGCAAGTGTAATCTTCGTCTTCGTTAATTTCTACATTTTGAAATTTTGAAAGGGAATTCATAAATACCTCTTTTCTATCAATAATAATGATTCGTAAATTTTTCAAAAAACTGACTGATAACTAAAAATTATCCGCCACAGCACATCTCTCCGTCCGATAATATTCAATTATCAGTACCATTCCATTATACCACCCCCTTACCTTCTGTTTCAATATGTTTCTCTAAAATTTCCATTCGATTTCTAGGATGTTTCATTTTCAAAATCTCCATCTGCTTTTTTAATGCAACCTCAGCATAAATCTGCGTTGTCATGATTGACGCATGCCCCAACATTTTCTGAATAAAACGTATGTCAACTTCTTCTTCCAAGAGTAATGTAGCAAATGCATGGCGGAACATATGCGGTGTAATATGTATTTCAATCATTGCTTCTTGAGTGTAGCGCTGGATCATTCGGCGTGCTGACTGCTCAGAATATCGTTCCCCATAGCGATTAAGAAAGAAAAATTCGCTCGCATCCAATTCCTTTTCCCAATGCCTCTTGTATTCTTTCAACTGCACTAACACTTCTTCCGTTCCTATCTGCAGATAGCGTTCCTTCCCACCTTTTCCTTTTATGCAAAATATCCCCTGTTCAATGTCAATATTTTTTTGCAACAAATTACACAATTCCGATATTCTTATTCCTGTAGAAAATAGCGTTTCAACCACCGCTATGTCACGATTTAGCAATTTTCTTTCAAATATAGTACTCTCTATGCTTTTTTTTGAGTACATACTACTTAATAATGACTGCAAGACAGAATACGGAATCGAGCGTGGTAAAATTTTTTCTTCCCGAAATTCTGTCCGAATCTTTCTCAAAGGGCTATCATCTATGATTTCTTCATCCTCTAAATAAGAATAAAATGCTTTTATACTAGCAACCTTACGTTTCACTGTCTTTTGTTTGTATGATTCGTGTAGATGCAAAATGTATTGACGAATTACTGCTTTTTCAGTTACCAATTTCTTTTGAACACAAAATTCAGAAAATTGTCTTAAATCAATTTGATATGCACGAACTGTTTTCTCGTCCAACTTTCTTTGTTTTAAACAATAATACAAATATTCATCTATTAGTTCCTGTTGATTCTTCATGATATTCTCCTTTTTCAAACAAGAATACCACGCACACATATTTTCTGCAATTTCGACTCCTTTAAGGCCAACTACATTGCTGCATTTCCAGCCACATCCCCTTCTTCTGCAGCACCTGTCCTTCCTCAATCTCCGGACGGATGATGGACTTGATCACATCCTCCTCTGCTCCTGCCTGCAGCAGTTCGCGGATTACTTTTCTTCTTGTCTCGCTCGTCCACTCGGAAGCATAGATATCAAGCAGTGCGAGTTTATCAAAGTTTTCGATAAACCATGCTTTGCGCTCTTCCGCTTCCCGTTTCATTTCATAATTTACCGCAGACTGGATCATGCCGGCAGTGATCGTCTTTTCCACTTCTGCCCCTTTGACATCTTTTGGCGTGGAATGAATCTTCTTCTCCATCATATCCAGATCCATCATCATAAAAGAAAAGGCGTCCAGTTCATACAGCCGGATGTTTTCATTTTTCGATTGTTGCTTTTTGAGATATTTCAATGACTCTTCCCCGATAAAGTCACATTCTTCCATCTGCTGTTTCTGTTTTTCTTTCTGCACCGCCGGGACAAAAGCACCACATTTTCTTGCTTCCAGATATGCTTCATGTTCCCACGGGAACCATTTCTTATCCCGAATCGGATTTTCCCCACGCACAAAAATAATACATTCATCATCCGGCAACAGGCGAAGCTCATACTCTAACATCAGCTCCCTGCCAAGCACATCGTAATTCTCACTGTAAGAACCGCTGGTTCCTTTGCTTTCTCCACTGGTTCGTTTGTCGATCGTCCATTTTCCAAGCAGCTTTGAGACATATTCATAGGTGCTTGCTTCGTTACCGCCCAGATAGATAAAAGTGTCGCAGTTTCCGACAATGCCTTCCCATGCTCCGTCCGCAAAAAGCGTTTTTAGCTGTGCCAGGGACTGTAAGATTGGCACACAGTACACACCACGGCTTCTACAGGTGGCAAGGATCTTATCAAAGTTATTCGGCATCTTGATGTTCGCCATTTCATCCAGCCAGAATCCCACATCCATCGGCAGTTTTCCACCAAAGAATCTCGCCTGCCGGTACAGTTCTTGAAAAAGCAGCGTGTACACCATCCCCGGTACGAAGTTAAAGGTATCGTCATCATCCGGAATGATGATAAAAAGGTTGCTCTTTGTTTTCCCGTCTCCATCCATTCCCGTTCCAAACTCGTCCAGCGGGATGTCATTGGATGAAAAGATCTCCAAAAGTTCCTCATTATCAAAAGGCTGCATCCGGGCATTGACTGTCATAATGACGGAACGGATTGTTTCATCCGGACCGCCTCTATAACGCTGGTACGCTTTTACGGCTGGATGATCCGGCTTTTTCTTCGCCAGTTCTTTCATGCGTTCATCTAACTTTGGCAGCGTATCTTCATCTACAAACTGTGCCTCATCTAACAGGTAAAGAATGGATTTCCAGTTTCTCTGCAGAAGCTCTGCCTTCCCTCTTTTCGGGTTATATACCCCTTTCGGACACTCCATCCATACATAGAGAAAAAGGCTTTCTAAGAACATTCGTTCGGCACGCTCCCAGAAAGGATCTGCACTCGAATTTTTAATGTTGGGTGCGTTGGTATTCTGGATCAGATTCGTCACCAGCTTCGTGATATCGCTCTTACTGCGGATATACGGAAACGGATTGAAATGCATGCTTTTCTCCATTTCACACAAGTTCAGCGTATATACTCTGGTATCCTTCTGTTTCGCCAGCCATGCTCCCAGCTCCTCCGCAAGGCTTCCCTTCGGATCCGTATAGATGTTGCAGTCGTGTAACGACATTAGATTCGGTGTCAGGAAGAACGCTGTCTTACCGGCACCACTGCCGCCGACAACCACGATGTTGTTATTGCGAAGGGTATCCGAATCATAGCGGAAACGAACATTTTGCGATAACACTTTGTTTTCCGGAGACAAACCGGACTTTGTTTCTTCTGTCCTTGCGGCATACTTTTCATTGAATGCCCGCACTTCGCCCCATTTGGCAGAGCCAAACTCATTGCCGGGCATCCGGTTATGATCACTTTTACTGTACGCCTGAAAACTGCAGATTATCCACAGCAAAGCTCCCACCAGAACCATACTGGGGCTTTTGTCATTATAAACTTTCAGCGGATGCAGCAGACACCAGACGATCTGTTCCTTCAATTTTAATATTTCCACATCCATAAGATACAAGCCGCTCAGACAGTAAAATAAATAAAGCGTGGGCAGTAACAAAACCGCACACACTTTGAATAATTGGTGTAATCTTCTTTTTCTGCTGTCACCGGCAACATGCGTTGCACGGGAGCGTTCTTTCTTTCGTTTCATATGGATTCTATATTCCTTTCTCAGCCCACAAAATTTGAGCCAAAACTATAAATTCGCCGTGTAAAAACGCTGATCATTTATTTCGCACTGCTTTCCTATCGTTTCTTAATGTTTCCATCCGGTTTGTGCCGCAATATCTCTTCCGGTACCGGCTGCCTCTCTCTCCCTCTGCTTCTCTGATACTTCAGACACTCTGCCGCAATGTCTTCATTCTTTTTGCTGTATTTTCGCAGCTCTTTTCCCTCCAGATCAATTTCCCGAACCTCAGAAGTTTCGCTCCGCTTCAGGTATGCCTGCAGCCGTTTTCCATCCTCTGAAATACTTACCTCTGTCTTATCCAAAGAAATACACCGGATAAAATCTTTAGATTCCTGCGGCTCCTTTGGAAGATTGGCTATATAGAGATTTGGTGATTCTGCCACCATCTGTGTTTCCATGTCAAAGGTTACCGGGATGTATTCCGGACTTTGATAACGCTCTTTCATTTTTTCCAGGGCCAACACTTTCCCCACTGTTTTCTCTGAAACCGGTTCAGGGACAGAAGATTTTTCTTTCATCTCATGTCCCTGATTAAAAGATGGAAAGATCGCTGCATACTCCGGTTTCAGTTTTTCGATCATTTTCACACGGTCATTTCCCACCGGGGCAAATGCTTTTTCCAATTTTGCAATGTCCAGTTTCACTTTTTCTTTCTCATGGATGTTCTGCCTTTGATCCAGTGCATATCCCCAGATGTCTCCCTCTCGTTTCAGGCAGGTGATCACAGTCTGTCCCTCATCCAAAAGAATACAGTCTGACTTTTTGATCCGTATGGCACTGGAAAGATTTTCTCCCAACCTGCCACGGGGAATACGAAACAGATAAGCATCTTTTTCTTCCCGCAAAAGAAGGGATTCCACATTGATACTGATTGGAAGATACTCTTTATCCTGTATCCGCTGCTGAAGCTCCTCAAGCTGCTCCTCATGCATCCTGCCTTCATATCCTTTGGCGGCAAGTTCATCCAGATATTCCAGTCCTCCGGGACTTGCCATTCCCATATATTCGTCCAGATCGATCTCTTTCGCTTCTTCCCTGAATTTCTTTTTGTAGTATTCAATGACCATACGCACGCTCTCCACCTGCTCCGGATTGTATGCGATCTGTGTATAGCCGTCTCCCAGATTTAAGTCCGGCAGTTCCGCAAAAGCTACTTTCATCTTTTTCAAGCGGTCATAAAAGGGGATCAGCTCTTTTTCCCCCTCCAAAGGAATATTCAAGATCGTATATCTTCCGCCTGTCATTTTCTCCAGATCAGACAATTTCATGGTATTGTGTGTCCCCTCACTGGCATAATGAAGTTTCATCCGGTGCTGCAATGCTTTCACCTGTGCGATCTGCACCCCTTTTGCTGCTCCTTTCGCTGAAAAGCGGATAGCCTTTCCTAAACCGCCCAGCCCTCTTCCATACAATTCAATGATCTGCACTAAGGATTGTAATTCTTCACTCATCTGCGTTCCCTCCTGTTTTTCTTTGCTTTCTCCTGTGGTTCCTGTTCTTTCTCCATCATTTCATAAAATTCGATACACCGTCGTATCTCCATCACATCCTTTCGATTTCTCGCCATCTCAAGGACATCCTCTGCCGGCATTTTTGCCTCCACCGCTTTACGAAGCTGCTCAATCTGTGCCGCCGACAATCCGGTGTCCCTGATAACATACTCCATCACTTCTTCATAACCCTGTTTTGACTGATTGTGAGCCAAATACTCTGCGAGGAGCATCTGCAGTCTCTCTGCCGGATTCTCCATTCTTTGAATTTCACCATTAGATTCCGGTTCTATCCCAAATAAAATGCAGAGCATTTTTTCATGCTTTGCAAGCAAATCCGATGTGTCTGCTATCAGATAACTGTCAATCTGTTTTTCCGTCAATCCGTAGCTGGCACCAAGAAATACTAAAGTCCATTCGCCATCTGTTGCTGAAATACCGTGCTTTTTTATCAATGTCTTTATCAATGTCATTTGTTCTTCCGTCACCTTGTTTTATTCCTCCTTTGCTTCATCACTCGTATCAACTCTCTCTGTACCCTGTGTGCTTCTTTACGCTTTACATAAATACCGCATTTTCTGGTTTCATTCTTCATCTTTTGAAGCACTCCGACGCTCCGCTCATGCATATAAAGCGGTGTACCTGTCCGCTGGTACAATCTTCTTGCCTCCAGCACCTGACGCACCATTATTTTCTGGTACTCTGACATTTCACCATAGGGGATAAACTGATAGTTTCTGCTCATTGCCCAATCAAGGTTTTTATTTCTGCCTGTGGACAGTTCTTCTTTTCTTTCCTGTCTTTGCGATGTGATACGCCTGTCGATATCCACCGGCATATACCCCTCACTTAATCGGTAGCTGCGGATTGCTTTTCCTCTCCCCGGCGGTGTAAGGGCAAGGTAGACACCATGCTCTCTTGAAACTCCTTCCCACAACTGGTAATAGTGATCCTGCACCATTCTTCTCTTAAAATCTGCATAGGATCTGCTTTCGAGGATGCACTGGTCAATGTCCCGTTCCACCTGCTCTTTTCCGGTCCGTTTGCCATCCTTTTTCTCATAATCTGTTGAATAATCCAATGCCGGGTCCTTTTCCTTTAATGGTCCGGTATGATATTTTTCTGCCAGCCGGTTTGTCAGTGGTCGTATCACTTTCTCCCAGTCTCCTTTTTGATAACGGTACTTTCCACCACTTCTGCTGACAGAATTAAAGACCAGATGCATGCATATGGTCTCTGTCTTTATGAACCGAACAGGCATAGTCATACGCCCCGGCAAGATATTCTTCTGTCCATTCCTTTACAAACTCCAGAGCCTGCTCCGCCGGTATCGTCTCATCTTTTGAAAAAGAAAACTTAAAATGATAACCTTCTCTGGTGCCGTGCGTAGGGCGTATCTGCTTTGTCAAAAAGAAGGTATCTAAAATCTGCTCTGGTGTCACCCCGGCATTGCTGAAGCACAGACCATCCGTCTTTCTTTCATTGAAGATATACGGAATGGACTTTCTTAAATGCTCCTTCGTCTTGATGGCATCCATCTTGATGATCAGCGACATCACGCTCCCTCCGTTTCTTGTGTTTCTTTATGCCCCTTTCATAAACCGGATGGTGCTTTTCATCATTCCATAAACTTCATCCAGCTTTTCTAACAGATCTGCTCTCGGTTCCACATAATTGTGTTCATTGTACTTTTTTGCGATCTGATTGATGTTCACACCGATCTTGTTGATCTCATAGATCATCTGCAAAATCGATCCTTCAAACTCGTCCCTTGTCACCTCCGGCGGACATTTGGCGATACTGCGGATATATTCACTCATGGTTTTGTGCTGATCATTTGCCTGTCTTGACAGGGCGGCTTTTTCCATCGGTGTCATTCGTACTCGAAGGATCTCTGTTTTTGCGTCATTCATGCGGTCACTCCCTTCTTATGTTTGGACAATTTGTCTAAACGCTATTTTTATCTTTTTTTGTCTCTTTTTGTCTGGACAATTTGTCCAAACATAATGTTTTCTGAGCTTTATGTGCTTTATTTTGGCACATAAAATGTGCCTTTTCCCTCTCTCATTCAAGCCCTGCAAGATACGCATAATGTGGACACATCTATGCTTTATCTTGTAAGGGATGGATCCCTTATACCCTCTGATAATGAATATAATATTACTTCTTTGTTCTTTTCTTCTTAACCTTCTTTTTCACCGGCTTCTTTTTTGCTTTTTTCTTCTTAATCGTTTTTTTCTTTTTTACCTTTTTCTTTTGCAGCTTCTGTTTTTCCGCTTTCTGCTCCTGTTCCAGTTTTTGCTGTTCCTCCTGCAACTGCTTTTCTTTCATCTGATTGATCTGGACTTCCGTATAATCCGTTTTGAAAACAGACACCTGACAACTTTTCAGATTATAATTGCACTGATAAACACTGCCATCCGTCAACAGGATAAAACTTGTCACATCAAAGGCTTGTGTCTGTTGATAAGTCAGCTTTCTGACTGATCTGCAGTTTCTTTCCTGACATATCTGAACCAGCTGCGTCTTTAACTCTTCATAAGCTGTCTCTGACATAAAACCCAAAAAGGGTTCCAGGTCCGTCATGTCTACAGACATGCTCTCTCTGGAATCCTCTATCGGTGTGTCTGTTTTTTCGCCATCCGGATCACCGGATGCTTCTACCCCCTCTATCGCAACACCTCCTCCGGATGCTGTCTCAGCTCCGATAGCTGTTCCACTGGCAGTCTCGGTTCTCACAACATTTTTCCGACTCTCATTCTTTGGCATGATCACACTTTTTGTCACTGCCCCCAGAATGATCATCAGAAATAAAGCTGCGCCCACCGCCGCCATAACAGTATGCCTGCCAAGTCCTCTGTCTCGTTGTTTCCAGTAAAATCGCCGTATTTTTCTAAGCATATTTTCCTCTCTTTCTGCGTTTGGACAATTCGTCTAAACGCTTGCTTTCTGTCCTCTGACGCCATGTTTAGACAAATTGTCTAAACGCTACTTCTTGTCCCACTTTTTTAGTCTCCTGAAATATGTAAAATTCGTATATACCCCAAACATTGCACCTTCGGTATTCCCTGTCAAAGAGGATCCCCTGGAACTGGTACAGTGAAGCCATACTACTCTGCCATCTTTCAGTTTCCCACAGTAAATTCCTACATGGTTTGCTCCACCGGTTTCACCGGTCCTACTTTTTAGTCCGATGTCGCCCGGCTGTAACCGTTCCGCAGAAATATCGTGAAACTTTTTGGAACCGATAAAGGTTGCCGTCGTAGAGCCATATGGCACACTGGTCACTCCTGCCTTATGAAATGCCCATGCCGAAAAAGAAGAGCAGTCCAAAAACTCTGGCTTGTCTCTTCCGTCTGCCTGCCGTTTTTCCATGCTGTATTTTACACTTCCGATCAGGGAGGCACCTTTCTCGATCACATCCCATGCCTCCGCCGGTGCCGTATTGTTTTTCTTTAACTCTTCTAAGATTGTTTTGGCAGATTCATTGGATACTCTCGTTTCTTCATTCATCACATAGTACCGCAGGACATGAGGCACATACTCCACATCCCCGTAAGAAGCATAACCAAGCTCGGCACACATCTTTGCTGAAAATATCTGTGCATTTTCTTTGGTATAACAGCCATAGTTTTTGAGCGCCCAGTCAATATAGCCATTGCCGAAGTTATATCCCTGCAGGGCAAGGGAAATTCCGTTGATGTCATTGGGATCTTTGCACTTTGCTTTTGTCAGGCAGTCTGACAGTTCATGTGTCCCACAGTCTATGCTTTCCTCTGCACTGTCGATAGGCGGATTCACATTATAATAAGACTGTGCTGTCTGCATCACATCCGGCGGATTTCCTCCACTCTCCTGCTCGATCATGGCAAGACACAGATCCACATAATCATCAATACCATATTTTTCACAATACTCTGAAACCATCTCCCGGTAACTTTCTGTCTTTTCCGATACCTGTGCCTGATAGGTTCCATCCTGTGATTCATTATCAGCTCCACCGGAACCAACAATAGTACCGATTGCCCCGACAATCACAGCAAGCAAGATAATGACAAGCGGCACGATCCACACGACCGGATTTGCTGCCACTGATCTCACGATGCTCTGCATTGTCTTAACAAGTGTTTTTGCAGCCTGCGTTCCCGCTTTTGCACCTGTCTGAACCGCCTGTGCAGATTTCTGTGTAGATTTCCCTGCAGCCTTTCTCTGTGCTTTTTTGTGTCGGTTTCGTTGTACTAAAGTCCGCATACCTCCCATTGCTACCCGACTGCTCTTTTGAACCGTCTCTCTGGATAAAGCAACTTGCGGCTCATCCGTATGAGCAAAGTCTCTTTCTTCATAAGCATTGTCTGCCACGCTGCTTCCAAGCAGCATCAGATGCATGGATTGCACCATAAGATCTTTTGTTTCATAAATAGAAAAAAGGACTCGTTCACTTTTGGATGAACTGCCCTTTTTCTTTCTTTTTGCTTTATTCTGTTTTTCAATCTCCTTTTTCTTTACCCGGCTTTTCTTTTGGTTTCTTGTTTTTTCTTCCTTCGCCATTGCTCTGGCTTTCTTTAACATTCGCTGTCTGGAACGGTAATCCAGACTCCCAAATACTCTCTTTGCCGGCTCACTCAAGGATTCAATGACCTCTCTGTCGAGCTGATCCATTGATCACCACCTCCGATTTTTCATCATAGGACTTCGTGAGATTTTCAATTTTCTGTTGAATAGTCTGGGGAAATGTGATATATTGATATTAGAAAAGGAAAGCACCCACTCCAAAGTGGATGCTCCCGCATAGTGCTAAATGTCCTTACGGACACCGCCTATCCTGTTTGCAGACAGGATAGGCATTTTTATTTTCGCTTGTTTCTCTTGTCGAGAAAGGCAAGCAACGCTATAACAAGACTACCAAAGGCACATAACAATGTCAGTATGCCCAGGAAAATCGAAAGGATTTCAAAAGCTGTCATTGGCGCCACCTCCCTTCCTATGTATTCCGGCAAGCCGGTCATTGGTGTTGGGAGGCTACCACCCTGTCATGGGTACTTTCCTATGGCTTTCGCCACGCTACTAATATATCATTTTTCCTGTCACAATTCAACGATTTTCGTCAATTCATTTGTCCTTATTTTTTCTTACTTTCTCACTGTCTGCTATGCATTTTTGTCTTTTACCATCTCATGAAAATTCGTATTAAATAACTGGTACAGACTGCTGTCCTTTTCCATTGTATTGTCAAAAGGAACAATCTTATCTCCAAACCGGATAAGACCTGTTCCCGGCTCTGCTCCATTGACACAGGCAAGCTGCTCCGATGAAATATCAAACAGATCTTCCACCGCTTCTTTATCCATTGTGCCCTGGTCAAGCAAAAGCATAAACTCCGAATTGGATACCATTGTTTTCGTGGAACGGTTCCGTTTTGCATCTATAAGATTCTGGCTCATGCCGGTGCAGATACCACCCCGCTTGCGGACCTCACGCCACATCTTTTCCAATGCATGTAAGCTGTATTCCTCTCCCCAGAGTTCATGCATTTCATCCACATAAACCCAGGTGGCAACTCCGTCAGACTGATTATATTTGATCTTCGCCGTGATGCTTTCGATCATCACAAGCATTGCCATCGCACGCATCCGCTTTCCAAGCTCCGAAAACCCCTATACGGTAAAACGGTTTTCATCGGATATGGACTGTTCTCTCGCAAAAATATCCAGCGTACCATCCGCAAATACCTCCAGCTGCTCCACGATTTCCTTTGCCGCTTCGTTGTCATCATATAATTCCATGATCCTGTTTCGCATCACAGGAATGGTTGGCGATTCCGATCGGTTCTTTCTTCTTCGTTTATCCTTTCTTTTCCTAAAATATTCCTCATACATACTGCTGACTGCCTTATCGATCACAGCGATATGGCGGCTGGTAAGCGGTGCCGGTTTCAACGCCTGCTCACAAATGGCATACGCAAACTCTGCTTTTTCTGCCACAAAGCGGTCAATATCCGGCACCTCGTCCGGCACATGAAACGGATTGACATAAAAAACATTTTCCGCTGACTGTGTCAGATTGATATACTGACCACCCCATGCTGCAGCAATGCCTTTGTACTCACCCATTGGATCTACCACGATAATGTCATCCTTTGAGAAGCACAGCACCTGTCCCATTTCCGATTTCTCATTATAAGATTTTCCGGAACCGGGTACTCCAAATACCATCCCGTTTCCATTCTTTAACAGTTTTCGATTTCCAATGATCAGATTTTTCGATACCTTGTTAAATCCATAGCAGTATCCCAGATCATCATGGATCTCCTGTACATTGAACGGAATAAAGATTGAAAGTTCCTCCGATGTAATGGTCCGCATCGTATTCACAAATCTTACACCCGTCGGCAAAGAAGTATTCAGTGCGTCCAGCTGCCTATGTGAATGGGGAACGATATCCATGTTATGTGTTTTTCCTATGATGCGGACTTTTTCCGTCCGCTCCTCCAGTTCTTCTCCGGACGATGCTTTGATAACAATCGTGATTCCCACATAAAGAAGCCGTTCATCAAAGGAAGAAATGCGGTCTAACATCTCCTCCGTATCTCTTTGCTGCTTTCTTCTCTCATAGTTGATGTTGGTGGAATAATCACCATTTTCGTTTTTCAGCTCCTGTTCCCGGTTAATGCTCCGCTCATTTGACATATATTTCTTCATCACCATCTGATAAGCCACATCATTGTCAAGCGGCTCCACATCCATTGTATAGATAAGAGGAAAGTTCATGTTGGTAAGCTCATTTAAAAACTGGTCGGTAAGTCCGTTCGGATATTTTCGGATAAACATCACACAGGCACAGTTTCCACCCTCCATCTCCAGATGCTCCGGATACTCTCGCAGAGAAGTATTGATAATGTCATTTCTCCAGTCACGCTTCAGATGCAGATATTCATTCCAGTCAAAAGAAAAAGATGCCTCGTCACCCATGCGGTAATAACTGTGCAGTGCCCGCAAGCGTTCTGTGGCATCGAGTGGGATCAGGCGGCTTCCCAGCCGGTGAAATAACTGCTGAATGGAAAACTCTATGGTATTGAAATAATTCTTTGCACTCTCATAATCCGGCTTTCTGCATGTGACTATGAAATACTTGGATTGCAAAAGTCCTCCCCGTCCTTCCTGCAGCCGTTCTTCGATCATTTGGTGGTATTCCCTTGCCAAAGGCTCCCGTTCTTTGCTCACTGCCTTCTGCAGGATCTCCTCCCGCAGCTTTCCGTTATCGGCATAATGGTTGGACACGATGATCTTGTAACTGACATTCATGGAACGAAGCAGCGTTTCAAACCGTTTCCCGGTTTCTTCCTTTTCTTCTTCATCCTGCGTGGAAAAGTTGATATCCTCAAACAGATACATCCTGTCAAACTGATGCAGCTTCTTTTTCCCACCGTCTTTGTTAGTCGGACTCTCCAGCTCAAAGATACCGTTTTCAGCAATCCGGTAGATGGGAATGGTATCCTGAATGCACAGCGGAACCTTGTAAATGCGTTCCGTCTGCGGTGTAAGCGTGTCCTTTCTGAATAAATTTAGCATTTGTTTTCGCCTCCTGTTCTGTATTTTTGTGTACGAAAAAAGAACCACCGAAGCAGTTCTTTTTTCATGTGATATTAAGTTGTTATCTGGTATGTTAGATTTTCCAATTAAAATTATATTCCATTTACATCTTTATTAATAATGGCATTAACTGGTACCGTCTTTAACTTTTTCATGAGTTCTGGAGTAATAATTCTATCCTTCTTTGGAACATTCCAGTAATCATCTAAATACTTTAATAAAACTTTCGAATATCTCTGTTGTTTTTTCCAATGTTCTTTTAATGTTATGTCAGAAATAAAATTGGGATCCCGATATATGCGACACAATATTGCCAATCTTATCTCATACGAGTATTCTCTTTGAAATGTTTCACGAAAATCACCCGGAATTTTTCTCAATAGTTTAGGCAAACGCAAAATAGGAATATTATAATAATATGGTATACTTCTTGATTTTGTCGAAAAAAAAGTTCCCACTCCATCATTTATGGTATTTGTTTTTTGCATTTTATTAAATTGTTCTCTTTTGCAATTTAATGTTTCACTATTAATTATATTATTAAAATCTCCAGCCGCTTTTCCCAGTAGTCGTTCATCTGCACTAACATATTGGTATTGATTAAATATTTCAACCTCCCTCTCATCAGAAATTTTATTTGGCAGTTCACCGAATACCTTTTCATCATAAAAAAATATTATTTTCCAAGGAGATATCGGGAAAAAAATAACCTCCCCAACTGAATTCAAACCAGCTCTATAGATGCCTAACGGATTTATAATTATAATCGGCACATCCGATGTAATGAGTTTCATCTCTGTTTCATTAGTAATAACCTTCATTTTTAGATCGCTAATTACCGGTATTGTTTCTTTCACAATTGACAATCCAAATTCAGGCGTTATTTCATTTTGAATTTTATTTTCAAGTAACTCATTAAACGTCTTTCCGTCTGCCATATTCCCAAATTGTTTTTTGGAAACAGCTTCCATTACATTAGTTACCATTTCCCTATTGTGAGACAGCATTGCCTTAGTTCTACTAATTTGATATATAACAAATTCCCTGATACTTTCAATATCGCCTTCCGCAAAAGTATTATCATTTACATTCTTAAACGCTATACTCCATCTATTCTCCATTTCGGCTAATGAATTTTCTGTTTTGCCATCCTGACCATAAAAATAATCTTCCGAGCATACAGAAGTAGTGGGTATGTTTTCCCTTAATATATTATCTTTGAATTGGTAAAATGAAATCAAAACCTTTTCCTTCTTTGTACCAGCATTTCTTATATTACTAAAATATTTCATATAAAATCGTGGCACATAATGCTGATTTTTTGTGATTTGCATATACATTCCCTTCCTTGCAATAATAATTATAATCGCAAGCACAACAGCTTTTTATTTAACTCTGTAATACTTCCTTGTCAGCATCATCTTTCACTTTGAAAGCATTGCATCATTCCGTGAAAGCAGATAGACACAATACTGGTTCATGCTTATCCCCTCTCTCTTGGAATGCTCTGCAAGAGATCGGTGCAAACTGCGAGGTATCCTTAACTTAAACTGTCCGGAATATTCTTCCAAACTGTCCGGCTCATGAATCTCGATTCCTTCCTCCAATGCTGCCTGCAGCCAGGATTTCTTTGCATCCTGAGCATTTGTAATGGCTGATTCCATTGTTTCTCCACAGGTAATGCATCCCGGAAGTTCCGGATAAGAAACCACAAAACCGCCTTCCTCTTTGTCTTCAACAATCTCCATACGATAATTCATATTCATGTAATCATCCATCGTTCTCATCATTCATCGCCTCACTTTCCACAATCTGCTTTACCATCTCAACATATACCTTTTTAATTGGCTCATGTTTTGGTATCGTAATCGGCTGACAGCCGCTTTTTCGAAATGTATAATGACTGCTTCCGCCTTTGGGAGCATTCATTTCATAGCCATAACTTTCCAATACTTTCCGCAACTCATCAAAGCGTAAATCCTTTGATAAAGTGCATATTTTTCTTAATAGTTTATCCCATTTTGACATTCATAATTCCTCCTACTTATAGTATATATGGTGTCGTATTTGGCGTCAATCTTTTTTCTTCTATTTTGTCCCTTGCCTCCTGTATCACCAATGCTGCATCCTGTTTTCCATACTTATCCTGATGACAAATACACTCCGCCAATTCCCTTGTTTTCCGCGCATCTTTCATCTGCAAACCATACTTCCGGATCAGACTTTTCTCTTCTTCTGAAAAAAGACTCTTTCCCGGATCCAGTTCCCGAAGGAGCAGCTCCGTCGATATTCTCTCCGGCACTTTCTCGACCATTCCGACTTCCGGCAGATTTTCGATCAGTTCACATATTTTTTCAATGGCAGCCTCTTCTTTGCAGATTATCGGATAGTACTGCATCATATCCAGATCGATCTTTTGTCCGGATAACAGATCTAACTGCTCATCTTCCAAATCTGTTTGTCCCGGCGTATGCACTAGGATTCCGATAGATGGAATCCCATTTAACGGACTGTCTTGAAACTCTTTCCACAGTTCGATTGCTTCCTGCACATCTTTGATGTCATCCCGGTACCGTCCTATACTATGAAATTCACCGCATTCCGCAACCGTATAGGTCACTTCCGGTGGCACATAATGACTTCGTTCCAATGCTTCTTCAAATTCCTCCAGATTGATAGGGATAAGTTTCGATTCTTCTGTAATTTCTCCCTTTATCCTGTCAGTATCCGGCTGCATCTTCAGATCTTCCACGATCTCATCCAATGCCTCATAGATGGAGTTCTCCGGATCATCATAAACGCCACCGTCCAGTTCTGTGAAATCTGAATCATAGATTGTATAATCATATCCTTCCGTTGCATCCTGAATATAAATGTAGCGATCTGCGATGGAAAATGCCAGTTCACTTTCCATAAAATAGACTGCCTGCTGTAAAAAAGCGGTCAGACTTCCTGATTTTTCTTCTTTGATGGGATTGATATCCACCTTACAGCCTCCAATACAAAAATCATCCTCATGAAACAGGTTAAACAGATCATCTTCTCTGGATGTTCCCTTATATTCGACTAAAATATCCAGATCAGAAGTCTGCTTTTCCGTCCCCCGGCTTCTGCTTCCATATAACAGCACTTCACCGAATTGTATCGGCAGACCCTGCTCTCGCACTTTTTTATGAAGATACTCTCTGACATTGTTTTCAATCTCCTCTGCCTTTCTCCCATCTACCGGGCGAAAGTATTTTTGTGTTTTCTCCCGGAAATCTGATATTATTTTCTTTTCTGCTTCGGTTCGCACAAACCTTTCCTCAAAGAAATTTTCCAGTTTCTGAAATCCAAAAGAATCCACATAAAATGGTGTTTTCTTTCCCTCCGATTCCAGCACGATCACATCACTGACCGACAGCGAATGCCCGGTAAAATCATCCGGACGGTTTATATTGAACCGTTCATACAGTGTATCCAGTGTTTCTCCCGGCTTTAATTCCCCTTTATATTTTGATTCGTAGTCACTTGCATTGACCGGAAGTTGCTGTTGTCTGATATACCGTGTTCCCATAAACCGGTATGCTTCGCCATTACTTCCATCCTTGATCTGCAGGATTTCATAGGTAACCGGAGACACCTCTGAATCGGGTGTCTCCTCTCTTACCAGATCTGCTACATGTGCCATCGGCTCCATATAATTTTTTCGGTCAAACAGTTCCGGCAGATGTTCCCGCATACTGAAAGTTTCCCCGGTTCTTCCGGCAACAATGATGTGATCCTGCAGTTCAATATCAAGAAAGATCCCGGCATACATCATCTTTCCGGTGACTTCACGGTCTTCCCTGCTCGGTGCGAGACTTGACGAGGGATAGTTGTGAAGCAGTATCACTCTGGCAGCATTACTCAAAACCGCCGATTTATACACTTCCCTGCCGGTCACCAAAGAAGCATTGATACTCCCAATGCTTACGATGTTAAAGTTAATGGGGTGGTTCTTTCCATCCAGATTGACCACACAGACCTCCTCCCGGTCAAGTTCTGCAAGGATCGGAGCCATGATAGAAACAGCTTTTGCCGGTGTATCGATCGACTCCATACTGAAGACTCCCTCTTTATCCACCAGTTTCAGCCGGACATCCACCTGCTTTAATTCATGATTCATCGGCAGCCACCTCCACTGTTACGGTAAGTATCTCATTGTCATCCTTTTCCATAATAAGTTTTTTCAATTCTTCCAGAGAATGAATCTCGATGCACTCTTTCGTTTGCTCACTCATGTAAACCTCCGTTCTTTTTGTTACCGGCTTCTTCCACCGTGCTTGATCGGCTCATGAACCTGTTCCTGCGTTTTTGTCTCATACGCAGTCTTTTCCTCCATAACCCCCATTGCAGGTTCTTGTGAAATATTCTTTCCCTGCTCCTGTGTTAGTTCCTTTCCTGGAGCACAAATGCTCAGCTTGTGTGTCTTAGCATCATACTCATACACCTGATCCGAAAGGATCTCCCCTTCCGCCAACTGCGTGGCATTGACATCCTGCACCATATTCCGAAGTTCTTTCGGATCCATATCCTCACTTTTGGGCATGATCAGCACTTCATGAACAGATGACGGGAGAACAAAATAGTCTCCGCCCACCTTTTCCGCTATCATTTTCTGGATATTGTCATCGATAATGCAGGCTGCTCCATTGATCTTGCATTCATTACTCAGGCAGTACAACTCCGGTCCCCCTGTCGGAACCATCTCTTTTGCACACTCTTTCGCTTCTTCTAACGGCATCCCTTTCCTTCTTGAAAATTCATCAGCAAAAAGTTCGATCATCATTTCCTGCAGCGACTGAAATGTAGGAGGAAATAACCGCCCCATGTTATCCATTGCCAACGCATGCAGCTCCTCCTTGTTCACACCGTACCCTTCCAGCATTGCATCCGTGATCATCAAAGAACCGAGAGTCCTTGAATTCCCTGTCATCTTGATATGATAAGTGACTGCAAGATCTTCCTTCTGTGTATATGGTACATGTTCCAGACGGCTGCTGTTCTTTTCAAGATTCACCAGTTTCGGAAAGATATTGTCTTTGACTGCCTCAAAGTTTCTGATATCATCTACATTAAGCTGAAAATCTCTTGTGAGTGCCGATCCCATATTTTCCACATAGGTATCGGCTACCTCTGCAACGATCTCATCCAGATCTCTTCCATTTTCATACTGCTCATATAGTGGATTCAGATAAATATTGGGAGAAAGATTGCTGTCTGGATCGTGAATATTTAACCCATCTAACACAACATCATTGTTTTTTACCATCTGATGCACCGTGATCTCTGCCTGCTCAGATTTCTCCGGCAGATAATCTGCCACATTTTCTTTTACATAATCCATAAATTCCTGATATAGGACTGACCCTGTTTTGTCAAAGCCTTGGTGACTTTGTCTGCTCCGGCAGATT
>OGDF01000094.1_pt1 | contig 124666 bp, 93 predicted proteins | sample 1570141 | NCBI WGS metagenome assembly OGDF01 (sample SAMEA4370581, study PRJEB24528) | human gut metagenome | reverse complement strand
TTCCCATAATTTTTTAATGATAATAAATTCTTTCGGTGTCAGCGGAATTTCTTTTTCGTTATGTATTACGGCAGCTTTTTCAAAGTCAATGTATTTATCATCAACATAAAACCCTGTTTCTTTATGCACGATTGTATATGTTCGGCGAAGCAATGCCTTTACTCGCAAGATTAGTTCAGAGAGCAAAAAGGGTTTTACAATATAATCGTCTGCACCTAAATCAAATCCGCGTACTTTATCATCAGCCTCACCCCTTGCTGTCAAAAATATTACGGGAGCATTTGAGCTTTCACGCAAAGTTTTATATAACATAAATCCGTTCCCGTCGGGTAAATTAACGTCAAGTAAAAAGAGTGCCACAGGTTGGGATTTAGCAAAAGACACAGCTTGTGCGCAAGTTGCCGCAGTATGAACATTCCAAAAACCAGCGTCAAACAGTGCATTTTGCACCATTTGCAAAAGTTCCGGCTCGTCATCAACAACAAGTATTTTTTTATTCAATATTTCTTTCATAATAAATCACCATAATAATTATACCACTTATCCGGCAATTATTAAATACTTTAACGCTACATTTTCGCTACAAATGCAAAATTTAAGGTTGCGTTAAGGTTGATTTAAGTTTGGCGAAAGGTACGCGTGTTATTATCAAAATATCTTGAAAGAAATGAGGTCAAACAATATGAAAGAAATTGTAAAAACAACTAATCTGACTAAAAGATACGGTGATATATGCTGTGTAAATAATCTTGATATGTCAGTGAAAGAGGGAAAAATTTATGGATTTTTAGGGCCTAACGGAGCGGGCAAATCCACAACTCTTAAAATGCTTTTAGGACTTGTTCACCCGACGGCGGGGGAAATAGATATGTTCGGTCAGAGATTTACTGAAAAAAACCGGATTTCAACTTTGAAGAATATAGGCTCCTTAATAGAATCACCGTCGTATTACGGACATCTTACAGCAAAGGAAAACTTAAAAATATATACGACCATTCTCGATTTGCCAGATAGCAATATTGATGAAGTTCTTAAAATTGTCCGTCTTGACAGACAGGGAAATAAAAAAACTTCTCAATTCTCTCTTGGTATGAAACAAAGACTCGGTCTTGCTTCCGCACTTCTTGCTTTCCCAAAGCTGCTCATTCTTGATGAGCCGACAAACGGACTTGATCCGTCGGGAATACAAGAAATGAGAGAGCTTGTAAAATCACTCCCGAAAAAATATGGAATGACTGTAATTGTATCAAGCCACTTGCTTTCTGAAATAGATCAGCTGGCAGATGACATTGGCATTATAGCAAACGGGAAAATGCGTTATCAGGGAGCACTGTCTAATTTACACGAAACAGATAAAAATAAGTCTCTTGAACAAATTTTCTTGGATTTGACCGGAAAGGATATGAGCTTATGATAAAACTAATTAAATGCGAATATATGAAAACAAAACGAAAGCATATATTTCTTACTACCTTTGCATTACTTGTTTTAATGGGAATGTGGGCATTTTACGGCACATCTTCAAAAGATATGAGCGATTTTATCAGGCAAAACGGATATACAATGTTTTTATATCAATTTCCTCTTGTAAATGCTATATTTTTTCCGCTGTTGTGTACGGTTATTGCTTCAAGACTTTGTGATATTGAACATAAGGGCGGTAATTTCAAATTGTTATGTACTATGGAGGATAAAGGAAAAATCTTTGATGTAAAATTGATTTATGGATTAACTATTGTTATTTCCGGCGTTATTCTGTTTTGGATATTGACAATAGTGTACGGAAAAATTGTAGGTTTCACAGAAGCATTTCCGATAAATAATTATTTGCTTTATCTCTTGTTTACTATTATTCCGACTGCCTCAATTTACATTTTTCAGCACTCGCTGTCTATGATTTTTAAGAATCAGGCTATTCCGTTTTTCGTTGGGGTAATCGGTGAGTTTACCGGACTGTTTTCTATGTTTTTGCCACAATTTCCGTTTTTGCGAAAAAGCATATTATGGGGGTATTACGGGGCTTTGCAATTTGTCGGACTTTTTGGCTGGGATAAACAGACACGATTTGACAATGCGTATTTCGGTGTAATGACTATTGATTGGCCGGCATTTGCTTTGCTTGTCTGTTTGCTTATACTGATTTATATAGTAGGCAAATATATTTTTAGTAAAAAGGAGTTTTGAAGATGTTATATAAACTAATAAAAGCAGAAAGATTAAAATTAAAGCGATCACCGCTTTGGCTGGCATTTATATTTATGCCGATTATACCGGCACTACTCGGAACATTAAACTATAAAGCAAATATTGAAGTATTACAAAGTGAATGGTTTAGCCTTTGGACACAGCACACACTGTTTACCTGTTATTTCTTTTTACCGATAATGATAGGTATATATTCGTCATACATAATGCGGCAGGAAGAAAATAACCGTAATTGGAATAAGGTTTTATCTATGCCTGTTTCAAAAAATCTTGTATTTATTGCAAAACTCATACAAGTAGTATTTATGATATTTTTAAGTGAAATATGGATATGCACATTGTTTGTCATATCCGGCAAAGTTATAGGTCTGACTTCTGCTATTCCGTGTGATAAGTTGATTACTTGGTGTCTTTTTGGAACGCTCGGAGGCTCGGTTATGGCAAGTTTACAGCTTATGATTTCGCTTTTCATTAAGAGCTTTGCGCTTCCTGTCGGAATTTCACTCGGAGGAGGACTGTCCGGAATGGTGTTTCTTGCAAAGCATTTAGGGCATATCTGGCCTTATTCACTTATGGCATACGGAATGAACTCAAACGCACCGCAGGAATTGATTAAATCGGGATATATGTCTTTCGTTATTATTTGTATAGTGTATATAGCAATATTTATGATTACAAGCAGCACTATTTTGAGTAAAAGAGATATTTGATAAAAATGTGGGTAAAACAAAAACGGAGGTCATTGTTCCTCCGTTTCTGTCCTCGTTTCTATAATTCCTCGTGCTGTGGCTTCGATAATAGGTAAATCTTTTTCAGAAATACTGTCAAGCAGTCCGTCGATTTGACGACGGAGTGTTGTTCGCTTTGGTACATCATCAAAGAAAAATTGATCTACCGATACATTAAGTAATGTTACAAGTTCATAAAGAACTTGCAAGCTCGGATGCTGCCCGTCATTTTCGATTGAAACAATGTATCGTGGTGCAAGATTTAACGTCTGACCTAACTGTTCTCTTGTCATTCCGGCGGCTAACCTTGCTGATTTTATCGCTTGACCTAATGCTTTGAAATCATAGTGTTGCATTGATTTTGACATAACATATCACCTATATATATTTTACACCTCAAATACAATTTTCAAAATGATGTGTAACATCAATACAATTACTTAAATATTTCATATAAATCTATAAAGGGGTGATTTTATTGAAACTAAAATTAGCACATTGGGTGTTGTGCCCGATATGGCATAGTAAAACACGGATAATGCTTCGTGAAGATACAGAATTAAGGAATTTTCCTTTGTTCTGCCCGAAATGCAAAAATGAAACTTTAATAAATGCAAAACGATTTAATATAACTATTATAAAAGAGCCGGACGCACAGACGCAGAAGCCTAATTAACTGCATAGACGCAGAGCCGATAACTTATCAAAAAAGGTGGGTTATTGGCTTTTTAAATTATAGCCCGCCGACAATGTTTGGAGGGATTTTTTGTGCGCTGGAATAACAACTCGCTGCTTGTCAGAAGCAGCGAATATAAGTTTATAAAATCACCAGATTAAAAAATGAATACTATTCTGACACGGCTAATGCTGCTTTTGAAATTGATATGTTATATCATATCAATAGAATTATTTTATCAAACATCCGATTGAACTTTTGTGTTCAATCGGATGTTTTTGTGTTTTTCCAAAAATGTTTTGGGCTATATACCGAAAACCTTGCCAAAATTTTTTGTTTCGTTGTAGTAATAATGAAAGGGAACAAATCACCGCCTTTGCGGCAGCGAAAGGAGGTGAGAAAATGAAACCCGGAAAACACGAAATACATAAACAGCATACTTTCGATTGTTACTGTAAAAGGGTATTAAAAAATGAAGCTTGCAATATTCAAAAAGAATACAGCAGGCGCAGGAACAAAGAAATATCCTTTGACGAACTATCGGAGCAGGAGCTACAATCCTTATGCGTATCAGACGAGTATTTTGCAGATGAGTATATATTTGATATTTTAGGCGGCAGTGTAACCGTAAGAAATGAGCGATTGGCGAAAGCTCTGCAATCTCTGACCGAACGCAAGCGTGATATTATCTTGTTGTCGTATTTTCTTGATATGACAGACAGAGAAATTGCGGAAAAACTGAATATGGTGCGTAAAACAGTACAGTACCAAAGGACAAGCTCTCTGAAAGCATTAAAGAAAAGATTGGAGGACAGCAGCAATGAACAAGATGATAACAAATGACCGAAGTTTAGTGCCCTTCCCCGTCATTGCAGCAGCTTCAAGCGGTGATGTAACCGCTATGGATATTGTCTTAAAACATTATTCAGGCTATATTTCAGCGCTTGCAACAAGAACTTTATATGACGAAAGCGGGAATCCGCATTTGTGCATTGATGAGGATATGCGCCGCAGATTGGAAACAAAGCTCATAACAAAAATTTTGCAATTCAATGTAGCGTAAATCAAATTGACGGAGCGTGTCCCTTTCCACGCTCCTGATATTATAATTATCATTCTATCAAAACATATTCAAAATCGGGTATGTTTTGATAGGCTGATAATAGCTTAAAATAAATGTTCTTTGACAAAGAAAGCGCATAGGCGCAGTATAGACAGTCTTTCAACATTCAGTCATAGCAGAGCTTATACAGTAAATGCGCCACGATGGCAGGGGCTTAGATTATTAACTTCATTTTCCTTTATGCCGGAGCGAGAAACATTTTTACCGTAAATGCAAAATAAAAGGCAATTCTGCACAGCAATGACGCTATGATGAAATAATGATACTCCCGTCTTGAACGCGTCACTGCATTGGGCGGTTGCATAAGAACTATGCGGAGGGTGAAAGTCCCGTGAGCCGTGCCACCGGCTGTCAGACTGTCGTTAAACATTCATAAATATGTATGAGGTAAAAGACTATGAATGAGAATGAAAATATTAAAAAGGATAATGCGGAATTGGAACAACCGAAACAATATGATTTTGACAAAAACACCTTTGTAGTTAAACCTGTTTTCAAAGAAAACTCAACCGATACTTTGGGCACGGTTTTGCTCCGTCTTATGACGGACGGGAAATAAAACTTCACAAATTTTCAGAATACGGCTGACAGAACAAATAAAGCGCGGTATAATATTATTGGTAATACTGTTTATTTGACTGTCAAGAAAGGAGGACTTTATGAGACAGTCAAAAAATAAAAAAAGAGAGGTTACCGCAGCTTTGTATGTGCGTCTTTCCCGTGATGATAATTTGGAAGGCGACAGTTACAGTATAGGAAATCAGAAAAAATTACTAACCAAAATTGCAAAAGAAAAAGGATATACAAATCTCTTGATTTTTTGCGACGACGGTATTTCCGGCGTAACAATGGAACGCCCCGATTACATACGAATGATTGAAGCGATTGAGGACAACAAGGTATCAGCCGTATTTGTAAAAGACCTTTCAAGACTTGGCAGAAATTATATTGAAGTCGGAAAATTGACAGAGGAATTTTTGCCGGAGTACGATATAAGGCTTGTTGCAGTATCAGACAATATAGACACGGCAGAGGGCGAAAATGAACTTGCTCCGATTAAAAATCTCTTTAACGAATGGTACGCAAGGGACATTTCAAAAAAACGCCGTATCAGCAATAAGATTAAAGGCAATGCAGGCGAGCCTATGGGATTGCCCCCGTATGGATATATGAAAAATCCCGACGGCAGCAAAAGCTGGGTTGTTGATGAAGAAGCCGCCACTGTTGTCAGACGGATATTCAGTATGACAATGGACGGAATCGGACCTCATCAGATAGCGGATATTCTCGCAAGCGAAAATATCCTTATTCCCACAAGCTATTGGCAAAGCAAAGGCATTGGCAGACCGGGTGCGAAAAACACTTTAAGCTGTCAATGGAAAAGCTCAACAATCGTTTCAATTCTGACAAAACAAGAATATTGCGGTGATGTCTTGAATTTCAAAACCTATTCAAAGTCATACAAAAATAAAAAGCGCATAGTAAATGACCGAGAAAATTGGGTTGTATTCAAAGATGTTCACGAGCCTATTGTTGACCGCAGCGTATGGGAAACAATACAAGAAAGACGGAGCAGAAAAACGCGCAAAAAGCAGAAATCGGACGGCGAAAAAAATATGTTTGCCGGGTTGCTTGTGTGTGCTGACTGCGGCAGTAACTTATGGTATCACTTTAATCAGGCAAATCCCGGAATAGAATATTTTAACTGTTCGGGATATAACAAAGGCAAACGGAAAATCTGTAACTCAACACACTATATACGGGTTGATTTTTTGGAAAAGGTTGTACTTGGCGAAATCAGACGCTTAACAAAACTTGCAACGCAGTATGAGAGTGAATTTGCTAAAATTGTTATGGGACACTCAATAAAAGCGGCAGAGCAGGAAAGACAATTTAAGCAAAAAGAATTACATACATTAAATGCAAGAAATGACGAGCTCGACAATTTGTTTGAGCATATCTATGAGGACAATGTTTCCGGCAAGATAAGCGATGACAGATTTGCAAAGTTATCTGTCAAATACGAATCGGAGCAAAAAGAAGTCACGGCACGCATTAAGGAATTGGAAACGGAACTTAATACCGAAAAAAGTAAATCTGTAACGGCTGATATGTTTACGGCTTCTGTCCGTAAATATACCAGAGCAAGAAAACTTACTCCGAGAATGTTAAACGAACTGATTGAAAAAATTGAAGTGCACCAGTCCGAAAAAATTGACGGTAAAACCGTTCAACAGCTCACAATTCATTATAATTGCATAGGCAATATTGAAATACCCGACCTTGAAAAGCTACCTGAAAACAATGTTTCGGTACACACAAGACAGGGCGTAGATGTTCATTTTGCCGCTTGCGCATGTTAAAAAGGCAATAAAAAAACCGAGTGTCATACAAAACCTTTCAAGTTCTGTAAGAACACTCGGTATGGTGCGGATAACAGGACTTGAACCTGCATGGGTTGCCCCACATGAACCTGAATCATGCGCGTCTGCCAATTCCGCCATATCCGCCCGACTTAACTATTATATCAAATGTACATTCAAAATTCAATAGTCAAATCCAAAATCTACTTATATTCTTTCAAAAATTTTATATCTTCCTTGGTAAGTTCGGCTTTTTCAAGCATATCGGGACGCTTTTTGAGTGTATTAATGAGTGACTGTTCCCTTTTCCACTGTTCGATTTTCGCGTGATGACCGGAAATAAGTACATCGGGAATCGGTTTATCGTGCCAAACTGCCGGACGGGTATACTGCGGATACTCCAAAAGTCCGTTAAAATGCGACTCATTTTCATACGAAGTTTCAGCAGCCAAAACTCCCGGAACAAGTCTTGAAACAGTATCAATAACAGTCATCGCCGGAATTTCGCCGCCTGTCATAACAAAATCACCGACGGACAGTTCCATATCCACAATTTCATCTATAACTCTTTGGTCAATACCCTCATAATGACCGCAAAGCAAAACGATATGCTCATAATTTGCAAGGTCAATCGCGATACCTTGATTAAACACCTTTCCCTGCGGCGACATATATATCGTAAACGGTTTATAATCAAGTCCCTCCGCAACAGACATATACGCGTCATACACAGGCTGTGCGTTCATAAGCATACCACCGCCGCCGCTATACGGATAATCGTCAACCTTTCTATGTTTATTGGTTGAAAAATCACGAATATCAATAAAATTCATTTCAAGAATATTATTTTCTCTCGCACGACCGATTATACTGTCACCCAAAACCGCCTCAAACATTTGCGGAAACAATGTAAGCACATCAAATCTCATATGATTTTTCACGCCAAGTCCTCCAAGCCGTCCATCATTCTGACGGTTATTTTACCGCCCTCAACGTCGATATTAAGAACAACGTCATCTATAACAGGCAACAAAAGATTTTTCTTTCCCTCACGCTTTACTTCGTAAATATCGTTACTGCCTGTGTTGAAAACATCGCTTACAGTACCGATTTTTTCGCCGTCCTCCGTTACAATATCAAGACCGATAAGGTCGGCAATATAATACACGCCATCAGGAAGTTCGCCCAAAATCTCGCGTTCGGCATAAATCACTTGATTTTTATACTTTTCAGCCATATTTATATCAGTAATCTGAGAAAATCTCACGATAAGATTATTCTTCTGATACTTTATACCCTTTACGTCAAGTCTTTCATATTCAGACTTTTTCTTTACATAAACAAAATCTATATCTTCAAACACTTCGGGATAATCGGTCCAAGGAACAACCTTAACTTCACCTCTTAAACCGTGTGTATTAACTATTTTTCCTACCTCAAGCAAGTCCATAACTAAATCCTTTCTTCAACATCGGAAATTAAAATACAAAAAGGGCTCACAAATGCAAGCCCCTACTATCCTATTGTAAGATTTCAACCGCAACTTTTTTATTTTCACGACTTGCGGCAGCTTTGACAACAGTTCTGATTGCCTTAGCAATTCTACCCTGTTTACCAATCACCTTACCCATATCGCTTTCAGCAACTCTAAGTTCCAAAGTTACTGTCTGGTCCTCGTTGTTAATTTCCTTAACATCAACCTGTTCGGGATAGTCAACAAGTGATTTGGCTATTATCTCCAATACTTCTTTCATTAGCCTATCCTCCATAATTAGATAATGTTAGACTTCTTTAGAAGAGCCTTAACAGTATCAGTTGGCTGAGCACCGTTTGAGATCCACTTCTTAACTGCCTCTGCATCAATATTAACTGTTGCAGGGTCTGTTAGAGGATTGTATGTGCCAACTTCTTCAATAAATCTACCGTTTCTTGGGTATCTTGAATCTGCAACTACTACTCTATAAAAAGGAGCCTTCTTTGCACCCATTCTTCTCAATCTGATTTTTACTGCCATTGTTCTTTCACCTCCCATAAATTATAAGCATAAATATATCATAAAGTATTTATCATACCTTATTTACGTTTTCTGAGACGTTTAAGCATTTTTGCCTGACGTCCGCCTGACAGCTGTTTCATCATCTTTTGCATTTGTTCAAACTGTTTCAAAAGCTGATTTACGTCCTGTACTCTTGTTCCGCTACCTTTCGATATACGGACTTTTCTGCTTGCGCCGATTATACTCGGCTTTCTGCGTTCTTCCTGTGTCATTGACTGAATTATCGCCTCAATATGAAGCATTTTCTTTTCATTTTCTTCAGTGTCAACGCTTTCAAGCATTTTCTTATCTATTCCCGGCAACATACCGAGTATTTGTGAGAATGAACCCATTTTTCTGATTTGCTTGAACTGTTCAAGGAAATCATCAAGGTCAAACTGTTGTTTACGGATTTTTTCTTCAAGCTCCTGTGCTTTCTTTTCGTCTATGGTTTCCTGTGCCTTATCGATAAGAGTAAGCACATCACCCATACCCAAAATTCTTGACGCCATTCTGTCCGGATGGAACTGTTCAAGGTCGCTCAATTTTTCACCGACCGACGCATATTTTATCGGCTTACCCGTAACTTGTTTTACGGAAAGTGCCGCACCGCCTCTTGTATCACCGTCAAGCTTTGAAAGTATAACACCTGTTATATCAAGCTGATCGTTAAATGATTTTGCGACGTTTACTGCGTCCTGACCTGTCATTGCGTCTACAACAAGAAGTATTTCCGTCGGATTTACTTCCGCTTTGATGTTCGCAAGCTCGTCCATAAGCTGCTCATCTATATGAAGTCGACCTGCCGTATCAAGGATAACAGGGTCGTTTCCATGCTTTATTGCGTGTGCTACCGCCTCTTTTGCGATAGTAACGGGATTTACGTCTGCACCCATTGAAAATACCGGTACTTGAATTTGTTTACCCAAAACTTCAAGCTGTTTTATAGCCGCCGGACGGTACACGTCACAAGCAACCATAAGCGGACGCTTATTCATTTTCTTTGTAAGGTTTAATGCAAGCTTACCTGTTGCAGTTGTCTTACCTGCACCTTGCAGACCGCACATCATAATGACTGTCGGCGGTTTTTGCGAAAATTCAAGTCTTGAAACTTCACCGCCTATCATTTGGGTAAGTTCTTCATTAACTATTTTAACAAGCTGTTGTGCCGGAGTAAGCGACTCCATAATCTCCTGACCAAGTGCCTTTTCGGAAACTATGTTCACAAATTCCTTAACAACCTTGAAGTTTACATCTGCCTCCAAAAGAGCCAGCTTAATCTCACGCATTGCGTCTTTTATATCTTTTTCGTTAAGCTTTCCTTTACCGCGAAGTTTTTTGAAAACTCCCTGCAGCTTATCACCAAGGCTTTCAAATGCCATAAGCTGTGACTCCTTTCCGCAAATAATCTCTATCTATATTTCTTTTGATATTTCGTCAATCAATCCGTAAAACTCGTCTTTACCGTCAAAATCGGTATTTTCAAGCAACGCATTTAATTTTTCAAGCTTTGAACTTATATTATGAAATCGTTCGACTATTCCGAGTTTTTCTTCATAATTCGTCAAATGCTTTTCGCCTTGCTTAATCGACTCTCTGACGCCCTGTCTGCTTATGTCGATTACATCGGCAATCTCCGACAGCGACAAGTCCTCGTTATAATACATATCTATGGCATTACGTTGCTTTTCCGTAAGCAACTGACCGTATACGTCAAGCAAAATGGTAACATTCAAGTCCTTTGCCATTTGCATCACCTGTAAAGTTATTTTTATTTACAGGTGATATTTTACACGATTTCGGACAGTTTGTCAATATATTTTTTATCAAATTTCTTCTTTCAAATCGTCAATGTTTTGTACAATTTCACAAAACTCATCATAATTAAGCAGTCTGTTGAGCAAATCAAGGAGCATATTCGCGGAAATTTTCATAGGTATTCCGAGAGAATGTGCAAGTGCGTTACGCTTTTCACCGCTGCCTTCTCCCCCCGAAAGACCTGCTTTATACAAATCGGCTTTTGTGATTTCGCGTCCCTCTTTTACCGCCGTCGCACTTCCGTCAATCGTGCAACCCGCTTTTTTGAGGGAATCAAGGATTATATCGTCCTTAATCCCCTCAACACCCAAAAGTCCCTCTTTTCCCGGTTCTCTCTTGCGTTTTTCCTTGCCGTAAACATCGGGTACATAAGCGTGTTTTACCTTTTCTTTCGGCAAAGACTGTTTTATATAGTTTCTTATTTTAAAGCCGGCACTGTCGGAATCGGTCAAAATAACAATTCCCGTTTCGTCCGCCATCTTTTTTATGCTTTCCAATATTCTGTCATCGGAAAATACGCAAAATCCGTTTGTCACTATTATCACCGCATCTATAAAACGTGACAGCTTTATTTTGTCGTATATCCCCTCGACAACAATCGTTTCTTTTATTTTGTACATAATAAATAATATCCCTTTGTAAATTATATTTCGATATTTATTTTATGCACTTTGTCTTGCTCTGTCAATACTTTCTATTATATAATTTTCCACAATGTCACGAAGTCCCTGCGGTTCGATACGTTTCTTTATAATGGTATCAGAAAATTCCGTTGCGTCTTTGTATCGGTAAAAAATATTATTTATCTGCTTGCTTTCCACTATTTTACCTCCGCCTGCATACACGGTTGTCTTTTCTATCTTAATTCCGTAGCACTTTAAATCACAATAATCTGCCGATATGCTCTCGGGTATAATATAATAATCCAAACAAATGTAAACCTCACTTTCCTTTTTTAAACTTTTGTACAAAATCTCATTATCCATATTAATTCCTCCGTCTTTTTGATATTTATGCCTCCTAACCGAGCCACCTAACCATTATATGCATAAAAATTTTTGAATATTCTAAAAAAAATTTAAAATAGGTATTGCAGTTTTTTAAAAAATGTATTATAATATTATAGCTAACTGAAGATTTGATTGGCGATGACGGCCGAGCCCGTGCGATTGAAACCCGTGAACCTTGTCAGATGGGGAACCAAGCAGCAATAAGCGGTGCTTTCAATGTGTTACGGTAAACTCGGTCGGAGCCTATTTTGATTATTACAACGCCTATATGGCGTTTTTTCGTATAAAGAAAGGTATTGGAGATTATATGGCACATCAAGCTATTTACAGAAAATGGCGTCCTATGGTGTTTGAGGACATTGTCGGTCAAGGCCATATTACACAAACTTTAAAAAATCAGATTTTAAACGACAAAATCGGTCATGCTTACCTATTCTGCGGAACGCGCGGAACGGGTAAAACAACTTGTGCAAAGGTTTTGTCGCGTGCAGTAAACTGCCTTAATCCGCATGACGGAAGTCCTTGCAATGAATGTGAAGTATGCAAAGGCATTTTGGACGGCAGTATTTTGGATGTTAAAGAAATTGACGCGGCGTCAAACAACGGTGTCGACAATATCCGCGAAATCCGTGACGATGTGCGTTATGTTTCCACAAACGCAAAATACACGGTTTACATCATAGACGAGGTGCATATGCTTTCAACCGGTGCGTTTAATGCCCTTTTGAAAACACTTGAAGAACCTCCTGAGCACGTTATATTTATTCTTGCAACGACTGAGGCTCACAAAGTACCTCAAACGATTTTGTCAAGATGCCAAAGATTTGATTTTAAACGCATAAAGCCGTCGGATATTATACTTCGTATGAAAGAAATCGCACACGGCGACAAGCTTAACATATCGGAGGACGCATATGAGCTTTTGGGACGTCTTGCGGACGGTTCAATGCGTGACGGACTGAGCATACTTGAAAGAGTCGTTTCCGCATGCGGTAATTCGATTACCGCCGAAAATATAACGGCAACTCTCGGCATTTCAACTGCCGAATCAATATTTCAGATTACAGACGCCATTGAAAAAGGCGATGTAAATAAAATAATTTCCGTAATTGACAATATTATGTCAGACGGTAAAGATTTAAGAGTGTTTATCGACTCACTTATAAAGAATTTTCGCGATATGCTTATTTGTAAAATTACAGAAGATTCTTCCGCAATGCTTGACTACAATGCAGAAGATATGGTAAAATTAAAAGCGTTATCAGACAAAATGTCTTTTGAGAAGATTTCTCACGCAACATCGGTACTGTCCGACGCACAAGCCGATACTAAATGGATGAAGTCGCCTCGTATAGTATATGAGTTGGCACTTATCAAACTTGCCAGACCCGAATATGACGATTCACCGTCAGCGGTTATGGACAGGCTTGCGTCATTGGAAAACAAAGTTAAAAACGGTGCCGTTACCGATACTTCTTCCCTATCCGAAAGAATTTCAAATCTTGAGGAAAAGGTAAAAAACGGTGTAACGGTGCAGCCGACCGAAACGGTTAAAAAAAAAGAAGTAACCGAGAAGAAGAAAACTTCGGTCAGATTATATAACCCAATTCCGAAAGAAGAACTCACCTCCGACAATCCTATTGTCAAGGTTGCAAAGAATTGGGACAACATATCGCGAACGATGTGCAACTCGGCAGGTTACTTAAAAGCCGCTTTGATGAACAGAAATATAACCATTGATTCAGACGGTATTATACTTTTGTTCAACCCCAAAGAGAAAGGTGCTTACAATATTGCGGCAGCGTACAAGGATAAAATGCAGGTTATTTTTAAACGTGCGTCCGGTACAGACTTTGCGGTAAAGGTTGCATACGAAAACGACATACAAGAAGAACTCATTGATTTTTGGAACTTGCCCGGCGGCAACGGCGAAGTAAATGAACCGATACAAGTATCCGACGATCCCCTTGACAATCTTGTAGCGAATTTCGGTGAAATCGTCGAAAATGTAGACGAAAGCGAATTTACGGAATATGATTCCTCTAAGGATAACTTCTCACAGTCATCTCTTGACGATAACAATAGCGAAGATGATGACAATGCTCCCGAAGAATTTTTGGAAGGCAAAGAATTATCCCCTGAGGATGATAATAATTAATTTTAAAAACTAAGAAAGAGGTAAATTACAATGGGAAAATACAAAGGTTTTGCAGGTTCAGGAATGAACGCTAATAAGAATATGAGTAACGTTATCAAGCAAGCTCAAAAAATGCAGGCTGAAATGGAAAAGGTTCAGGAAGAACTTGAAGATAAGGTTGTTGAAGGTACAGCTGGCGGCGGTGCAGTTACAGCTACCGCTAACGGCAAGAAAGAAATTCTTTCACTTAAAATCAGTCCTGACGCTGTTGATCCTGAAGATATTGAAACACTTGAGGACCTTGTTATGGTCGCAGTCAACGATGCAGTCAAAAAGGCTGACGATATGATGGCTGAAGGTATGAGTGCCGTTACAGGCGGAATTAATATTCCGGGCTTATTCTAATATGCACGCAACAGTCATTGAAAATTTAATCGAAAAATTTGAACAACTTCCCGGTATCGGCAGAAAAAGTGCAGAAAGAATTGCTTTTCACATTCTTGAACATATGTCAAAAGAGGACGCAGTTTCAATGTCTAACATAATCACAGAGGCGAAAGAAAAAATTACGCTTTGCCCTGTATGTCAAAATCTGACCGATACATCACCGTGTAAAATATGTTCATCACCGAAACGCGATAATTCCGTTATATGTGTTGTCGAAAGTCCCGAAGATGTTTCGGCAATCGAGGCGACAAACGAATTTAACGGTCTTTACCATGTACTTCACGGGTCATTGTCCCCTATGGACGGTATAACCCCCGATGACATAAAGATTAACGAGCTTTTACTCCGTCTCAGCGACAGTACGGTTAAGGAAGTCATTATGGCTACCAACCCAACCGTAAACGGCACAGCAACAGCAGTCTATATCTCTAAACTTCTTGCTCCGTTTGACGTAAAAGTTACCCGTATCGCACACGGTATTCCGATAGGAAGCGACCTCGAATATGCCGATAAGATTACTCTTATAAAGGCTCTTGAGGGCAGACAAACTATGTAAATAAAAATCCGATGAATTAAATTCATCGGATTTTTTGTATATTACGAAAGTTTCAAACTATTCAATGCCTTATCCAAAGCATTTTCGTAAACTGTATTCTTTTCACTTTCATTGCACGCTTTTATTACCGTAATCAGATTTTCACTGTCATATGGGATAAAATACATTGTATAATACACATTATTAACACCATTAATCGTTAAAACAAGATCAGCTTTATATCCCTTTTTGCCCATCAATGTTACTTCTTCAATTTCATTCGGCATTGAAATATTCAAATATGAACTTGAACTGTTAAGCATTCCTGCAATATTTTTATACATATATTCTTCCAAAGTATATGTGCTTTTATTTAATTTATCGTCGTAATATGACAACGACGTCTTTTCTGCACGCAATGAACTGCCGTCAGCCGCACTTAACATAAGAGAAAAGTTAGGGAAAATCGCCGACAGTAATCCCGTTGTATCCATTCCATTCTTAGAACGATCCTTTGCCAACAGTAATCCCGTATCTGTTTCGCTTATATTCCACAAACAAGGATAATTGATACTGAAAATATCGCCTTTAAATTCATTTAGTACGTTCAACGCGTCAATATCACTATCGCTTTCAAGTGCGTCGCCCAATTCATTTATATTTATTTCTCCAGGCACAAACGACTTTATAACTGCGTCAGCACTTTCCTTAAATCCCTCCGCCTCTTCTTCTCTCTTATCATATCCGAGATTAATTTTATATCTAAAATCACCGTAATTCATATAATACGTTTTTTCGACATACTCATTTTCGTCCTCCGAATAATTCTCCTCAAAATAATATGCTTTAATCTGTCCGATTTGAGTTTCTTTTATTTCGGATATTTTATATTTTTCAGAATTAACGGTCTTTTCGTAATCATCACGGTTCTTTTTTGCCCAATCTGCGGCAGACTGCCTATTCGGATTAGAATATGTAGAAATCATAATCAGAGGATCTCTTACACTTGAATACGAACTGTAATAATACATATCGTCATAATCGTAACCATAGCCGTAATTAAAATTATCGTCCGTTTCAATGCTTGTCGGTTTTATGACTGTCACTTTATTGTAAAAACCGTAGTATTCGTTTACAGACCAATCCTCATTTAATTTGATACTCCATCTGTAATTTCCGTCTACATATTCCGATTTTTCCTCTCCCGCAAGCTGTTTTTCAAGACCTATTTCGGCTACATCAACTGTATTTTCTTCGTCGCCGCCTTTATAATCAAATTCAAGCGAATTCAAAAACGCGGTAACATCAGTATTTTCTTTGGCAGTTTCAAAGTTTTCAAAACTTCGCTGTATTGTTATAAAATAAAAATACTCGTCTGTTTTATAAGCATATGCCTCTGTCACAGTATCAAGTCTTCTGTACTTTGTATACACATACTCAACGCCGTTATGCTCGCCCTTTCCTTTATCATACATTACATTTCGGTTGTAACTTGATAAATATAATTTTTGCATTGAAAGATAATATTGTTCTAAAGAACTGGTTCCGTCGTTTTTCTGACTTCTTAATGTGAATGATATATCATTCATTGAAAATCTGTAACTACTGCCGTAACTGCTCTCGGACATATCAAAATTATCTGTCTTTGTAAAGCGCCAATGTTCCTTTGAATTACCTATTTTTTCTTTCTCGGTATACTTAAACAACAGCTTGTAATTCACTCCCGAATCCAGACCGCCTGCCGAAACAATTACAATTTCTCCGCTTTCGCTGTTGTATGTTACGTCTGCACCAAGCGACTCCGAAACAAATCTCAACGGTGCCATTACAGTTCCGTTATCACTGATTGTAACAGCTGAACTTATAGTCAACGTCTGTCCTGCAACGTCAACTTCCGTTGAATTTAATGTGTACTTAATTTCAACATCATCATAAGTCACCGAATAAACTCCGTCTTTTTCGGTTATTTCGCCGCCGAGTGCATTTACCAGCGCATACATATCAACCATTGTATCACCGTTTTGATTGACATACGGTGCGGCTGAAACAGACATTCCCTCATCGTTTAGCGTAACACTGCCACTACTTACGTTCACCTTAACAGTATTCACTATAAGGCTGTCACTATCCGCCATAGCGACGACTGACGACAATATCATCGCCACACATATCATCAAAGAAATAAACTTTTTCATATCATTCTCACCCCTATTCCGTTTTAGCTTTTTCGTCAAGAACTATATCCGCATACTTGATTTCACCGTTGGTTTTCACACCTACTTTGACAGTATCGCCCGGAAGATAATTCTTCATCAATTCGTTAAGTTCAACTATACTGTTTATCGCAACATCATCGACCGAAACCAACACGTCACCGGTCTTAAACGACGCCTTTGCAAGAGGTGATGATTTTTCAAGCCCTTTTATTGTAAGTCCTGCCTCTGACGGAACTCCCAGCTCTGCAAGCCAGTCCTCTTGGAACTCTGCACCAAATGATATATGTCTGACTTTTCCGTACAATTCAAACTGATTAAGTACATACTTAACTGTATCAACAGGAACTGCAAAATTAGTATTTGTACCCGAATATCCGCTTGATGTAATACCAACAAGCTCACCGTTCATATTAATAAGTGCACCGCCCGAATTTCCGTGAGTGATAGCCGTATCTGTCTGAACAAGTCTGTACGGCTCGCCGACACTTCTGTTTAGTCCGCTTATATGCCCTACCGTTGCGGAATTACGCAATGAAAACGTTATCGGTGTTCCTATTGCTATAACCTGTTTACCAACAACAATATCTTCACTGTTTGCGAATTTCACAACTGGCAAACCAATCTTTTTTATTTTAACAATCGCAAGGTCTGTATCTTCATCTATATATTTCAGTTGCGCCTCATAGCCTTTTCCGTCATTCATCACAACTAAAATCGTGTTCATATTTTTTACAACGTGTGCATTGGTAAGAATTTCACCGCCGGTCTTTATTATAACACCCGAACCGCTCATAATACCCTCTTGCGAGCCGTAATAGCTTTCCGTCTTACCGCGCCCGATAATTCCGACCACTGACGGACTTACCGATTCAATCACCGAAGGAATTAATTCATCATCACTAAGCGAATTTGATATATTAATGCCTGCTGTCTGCGTTTCCTCGTTCCATGAAACCTCTGCTCCGGCGGCCTCAAAAACACCTCTAAGCGGTACATACGTTTTGTCGTCGATTATTACCGCGTCAGTATCTATCTGCGTTCCGTTCACTTCAACATTCGGTGCCGCCATTGCAGTTTGCGACAAAAGCAATGCAGAAATCATGCACGCAAAAACTATTTTTCTTTTCATTTGTCATCCCCTCCGATTTTATTTATTTTGTACAAATATAATATCATTTTCCAATTTATTTGTCAATATTTTCAACAAATTTTAATTATACGATTTTATGTAAAATCGTTATGAACATAATCAAACTTTACTTGACTAATTTCTTATTAGAATGTATAATAGAATAGAATAATTTTATACTCTACAATATGTGAGGGGGTTACATTGATGAGTAGACTACATATGGGTATTGATGTAGGCTCAACAACAGTTAAAGTTGTTGTGCTTGATGAAAACAATAATACTTTATTTGCAGAATACAGACGTCATTTTTCAGATATAAAAAGCACCGTTAAAGGCCTTTTTGCAGAAGTCAAGGAGGTTGTCAAAAACGAACAGTTCACTGTTGTTATAACAGGTTCGGGCGGTCTTTTACTTTCAAAAATGCTTGATTTGCCTTTCGTACAGGAGGTTATAGCAAACAAAACAGCTATAAAAACATTTATGCCTGAAACAGATGTTGTTATTGAACTTGGCGGTGAGGACGCAAAAATCCTTTATCTTTCGGGCGGACTTGAGCAAAGAATGAACGGCACTTGTGCCGGCGGTACAGGTTCTTTTATTGACCAAATGTCTATACTTTTAAAAACAGATGCAGACGGTCTTAATGCACTTGCCGAAAAGCACACTATTATTTACCCTATCGCCGCTCGTTGCGGTGTTTTCGCAAAATCGGACGTTCAGCCGCTTTTAAACGAGGGTGCGGCACGTGAAGATATTGCCGCGTCAATTCTTCAAGCCGTTGTAACTCAGACAATCAGCGGTCTTGCACAAGGCAGACCTATAAAGGGCAATATCGTATTTCTTGGAGGACCTTTGCACTTCTTACCTCAGCTAAGACGTCAGTTTGAGGAAACTTTAAAGGACAATGCGAAGTCTTTCAAAACTCCTGAAAACGCACAGTTGTTCGTGGCAATCGGTGCGGCACTTATGTACGAAGACAAGACTTCCGACATAGACACACTTATTTCACAGCTTGCAAACGCAAAATCGGTTGACGCTGAAATCACGCGTATGCGCAAGCTGTTTGAAACAGAGGAAGAACGCAAGGAATTTTTCGACAGACACGGCAAAGACGTTGCAAGACGTAAGGATATTTCAACCGCAAACGGTCCTGTATTTCTTGGTCTTGACGTCGGTTCAACGACTATCAAAGCCGCACTTATTAACGAGGACGGCGATATTCTTTATGATTATTACAGCAAAAACGAAGGCAGTCCTATTACCTGCGGTATAAAAATACTTCGTGAATTGTATTCAAAATTGCCGAAATCGGCTTATATCGCAAATGCCTGTACAACAGGTTACGGCGAACTTTTGTTAAAGACTGCTTTCAGAATTGAAGAAGGCGAAATTGAAACTATCGCCCACTACAAAGCCGCAAATTATTTTTCACCGGGTGTTGATTTTATCATCGACATCGGCGGTCAGGATATGAAATGTATGAAAATCAGAAACGGCGTAATCGACAGCATTATGCTTAACGAGGCCTGTTCATCGGGCTGTGGTTCATTCATTCAGACATTTGCGGAAAGTTTGGGACTTGATACAATATCATTCTCACAAGAGGCACTTGTGGCAGACAATCCCGTTGACCTTGGTACGCGTTGTACGGTGTTTATGAATTCGCGTGTTAAACAAGCCCAAAAAGAGGGTGCGACTGTCGGTGACATCAGTGCAGGTCTTTCCTATTCCGTTGTCAGAAACGCTCTTTACAAGGTTATAAAACTTCGTGACCCCGAACAAATGGGTACTAATATCGTTGTTCAAGGCGGTACTTTCAACAACAATGCTATACTTCGTTGTTTTGAACTTTTGACAGGTAAAAATGTTGTCCGTCCGGATATTGCAGGTATTATGGGTGCGTTCGGTTCGGCACTTATCGCAAAAGAACGTTGGAACGGCGGTGAATGTGATATTCTTCGTGTTGATGAACTTGATTCGTTCACATTCGATACTTCACTTACACGTTGTCAAAAGTGTAACAACCACTGTCAGCTTACAATAACAAAATTTTCTGACGGAAGTCAGTTTGTATCCGGTAACCGTTGTGAACGCGGTGCCGGACTTGAAAAAGCCAAAAAGCAAATGCCTAATCTTTATGATTATAAATACAAACGTGCATTTGCATACAAGCCGTTAAAGGCAGAGAATGCACCGAACGGTGTTATCGGTATACCGCGTGTGCTTAATATATACGAAAATTATCCGCTATGGTTTACATTCTTTACTGAGCTTGGTTTCTCCGTAAGAATTTCCGGCAGAAGTACGCACGACCTTTACGAAAAAGGTATCGACTCGATACCGAGTGAAAGTGCTTGCTACCCTGCAAAACTTGTACACGGTCACATTCAAGACCTTATCGACAAGGGCATAAAAACGATTTTTTACCCTTGTATTCCGTATGAGCAGATAGAATATTCGGACGCAGGCAATCACTTCAACTGTCCTATGGTAACATCTTATCCGGAGGTTATCTACAACAATATGGACGTTGTGCGTCAAAGCGATATTAACTTCTTGTATCCGTTCATCAATCTTGCCGACAAGCCGTCGTTTAAACGTCAAATGATGAAAGCGTTGCACGATTACGGCTTTACAAAAACAGAAATTGACAACGCTTCTGAAAAGGCTTTTGCCGAACTTCAGCATTACAAGCAAGACATCAGAAATAAGGGTGAAGAAGTTTTGAAGTGGCTTGACGAACACGATGAACGTGCTATCGTACTTGCCGGCAGACCGTATCATATCGACCCTGAAATCAATCACGGTATTCCGGATATGATTACATCACTCGGCTTTGCCGTTCTTACAGAGGACAGCGTTGCACATCTCGGTCATCTTGAACGTGATATCAGAGTTGTTGACCAATGGGCATACCATACAAGACTTTACGAATCAGCGGCACAGGTTATCAAAAATCCGCGTCTTGAGCTAATTCAGCTTAATTCGTTCGGCTGCGGTCTTGACGCAGTTACGACCGACCAAGTACAGGAAATTTTGCAGTCACACGAAAAGATTTATACGACATTGAAAATAGATGAGGTTTCAAATCTCGGTACTGCAAGAATAAGAGTTCGTTCGCTTAAAGCGGCAGTCAAGGAACGTGACGATAACGACTTTATTCCGCATAAAATTGATGATTACACAATTAACAGAGTTAAGTTTACAGAGGAAGAACGCAAAAAGCATACTATAATCTTCCCTCAAATGAGTCCTACCCACTTCGGACTTTTCGAGGCGGTTATGCGTGCAAACGGTTACAATGCACTTGTGCTTGAACACGCAACGGCAGAGGACGTTGAAGCTGGTTTAAAGAGCGTTAATAACGACGCTTGTTATCCGTCAATTATGGTAACAGGTCAGCTTGTCAATGCGTTTACAAGCGGCAAATGTGACCCGAACAACACTTCCGTTATGATTACACAAACAGGCGGCGGCTGTCGTGCGACTAACTATATCGCCTTTCTTCGTAAGGCGCTTAAAGAGGCAGGCTATCCGAATGTTCCCGTAATTTCGCTTAACGTGTCGGGACTTGAGGGCAATCCCGGATTTAAGATTACTCCGAAGCTTGTTGACGGTCTTTTAAAGGCTTGTACTTGGGGCGACTTATTGCTTGCCGTTACACTTCGTATCCGTCCTTACGAGGTAAACGAGGGCGAAACAAATGCGGTACACGAAAAGTGGCAAAAGCGTTTGTACAGCGATATTATTAATAATAACCGTAAACAGCTTAAACTTAAAAAGGTTATTGATGAAATAATCGCAGACTTTGACGCAATCGAAATTGACGAAACAGTCAAAAAGCCAAAAGTCGGTGTAGTCGGTGAAATTCTTGTTAAGTTCCACCCTGACGCGAATAACAATATTATTGATGTTATTGAGTCGGAGGGCGGTGAGGCAGTTATGCCGGGACTTGCGGACTTTATGCTTTATTGTTTGTATAACAACAACTTCAAGCGTGATAATCTTGGTTCTAAACGTTCAACCGCCGCACTTTGCAATCTTGCAATTTGGGGTATTGAAAGTTTCAGAAAGCATATGGCAAAGGTTATGAATGAAAATCCTAAGTTCCGTACGCGTTCACCGAAACATATCGCGGATATTGCCGAGGGTGCAAAGCACGTTTTACAGCTTGGTCACTGCACAGGTGAGGGTTGGTTCCTGACAGGCGAAATGATTGAGCTTATAAATTCGGGTGTTCCGAATATTGCTTGTGTTCAGCCGTTCGCTTGCTTGCCTAACCACGTTACAGGTAAGGGTATGATTAAGGAACTTCGCAGACAGTACCCGCAAGCCAATATCGTTGCGGTTGACTATGACCCAGGTGCAAGTGAAGTTAATCAGCTTAACCGTATTAAACTTATGCTTGCAGTCGCTTTTGAAAATATGAAAAAAGACGAAATGTATGACTCCGTTATGCCAAAGAAAACAGAAGTAAGAGAAACTGTTAAAATAGAAAAGTAACAAAAAAAAGCACCGAATGGTGCTTTTTTTGTTATTCCGCTTTTACATATCGTCCCGCAAAATATACATTTCCGCTATCGTCCAATATGTAATATGTAAACGGTTTATCGGCTTTAAATTCTATAACTTCTTCATCTACGGACAGTGCTGACTTAGTTACTAACGCAACAGTTGCGGCGGCAGCTTCTGTTCCCCTTTCATCAACATCTATCATAGCTTTTTGCAGAACAAAATCAATTTTTATACGTTCTGGGTAATTTTCAAGCATTAAGCTGAAATCAGCATTTTGGTAATCAAAAGCCTTTTCTATTCCCATATTTTTAAGTATGTTTACGTAGTCTATCGAATATTCAGCTTTAATTTTCGGCAATGTCACCTCAACCAACTTGCTTGTCATTTTCCCATTATGAATATCGTTAAGAATATTTTTAGTGTCCCCTAAAACAACAACCATACTTAGTCCGTTTTCATATGGCAATTTCACGGCTTTAGTGTCACCGTTCTCATAATATTGAAAAGCTGCCGCTTGGTGCATAAAATCAATTTCCGATTCATCACCGTTTATATCAGTGAAAGTTTCTTTATATGTACCCTCTTTTTCAAATTTATTTACCCAATCTGCTTTCATATAAATCGCATTCGCAAGTGCACATACATAATATCTGTTATCTTCCGAAAGCATATCTGTTATTTTGCCGTTCGTCTGTTTTTCTACCCATTCATTTACCTTTTCAATACTGTCATCGTTCGTAACCGATTGAGCAGTTCCTTGGTAGTCGGTTTGTATTTTCTTTTGATAGTCGTCGGCGAAATAAGCATTTTCCCCGCTGTCCTTGTTAAACCATATTGAATTTGCTATATCAATGCCCTTATTTTTGTTATCGGTTATTATTTGGCTGTATAGGCTTGTATTCGGTGAATCAAATGCTTGCGTTATTTCTTGTTTTGTGTCCCCTACTGCCCCCTCTGACGCCATCATCATTGCCATTTCAAGCGAAAACGGAGATATAACATAGTTTTCGTCCTTAGGCAGATTTTCCATAAGTTTTTGCGTGTAGTATTCATTGTACTTGTGAGGTGCTATTGCAACGGTTTTAGTGTCCCCATCCCAATCCACATTACAGTCAAGCGCCTCCGACACCGCTCTTAGCGGTACAAGTGTTCGGTCGTCTATGATTACAGGTACTGTGTCCAGACTCACTTTTTCGTCATTAACCGTCATTTCATTACTGCCGATTTCCAAACTGATTGTGTTGTCGTCATTTTTCGCAGTTATAATCTGCTTGCCGTCAATATCGGTATAATCAACACTGCAATGAAGTTCTTCAAATATCGCACGCATCGGTACAAGAACACGGTCGTTCTGTATTATCGGTGCAACGTCAAAATCCATAGCTTGACCGTTTAGCATAACTGTTATGTTTTCCTCTGCCAATACCGTAGACGTTGACATTACCGCCGTCAATGACAATATTATCGGTATAATCTTTTTCATTTTGTGTCCCTCCTATTTTTCCTTTCGCTATTAATACTTTTCAATACCTCAAAAAGTTTATTAAATGTTAAATATTTCTTTTATAATATCATAAAAAGACAAAATTTTCAAGATTATTTACAAACTCTACACAAAAAGCACCTTTCGGTGCTTTTTTGTGATTATCGATATTTTATAATTATTTTCTTCCCCATCGATTATGATAATAATTTTTGGTATTTATATAATTTCCATAACTAACCTGACGTGATATACGCTTTTGAACTTCATATTGTTTCTTTTGAAGTTTAGTTTGATTTTTTTGCTCATGTAAAGTTTGTCTTGCATAATCCAACTGTTCCTCTTGCATTTCCTGCATTTTTTCACGATGAAGTTCTTCTTCATAAAGATTATATGCCTCTTTAGAGCTATCGGCTCTTCCCGTTTGCAAAACTTCTAACAAGAATAATACAGCTTTTAAATTCAAATATTTTTGAGGAATAATATCGCTTAAATTTCTCATTTCCTCGCTTTTTATAAAATCTTCTATCACTTTTTCTTGTTGTTTTAGTTCTTTTTCAATAGGTAAAATCTTTTGATTATAGTATTCTTCATTTACACGACCATTTTTTGTATTTTGGCTTAGTACACTAAATGCAACAAGCATTACTCCCATTACTATAAAGCTCAATATAGCAAGAATCATTTTATCTTTAAAAAAGAAATACAAAGACAAACATGCTGATGCAATTCCGATGATTCTAAGAAAATTAATCCACTTTCTCTTTGTTTCATTTCTTATATTTTCTTCTTTTCTGTATTCCTCATACATTCTCTCTTCTATTTCATCATAGACATCTTGTTTTTTTGCTAATTTTTCCAAAACAACTTTTGCTTTGAGTAAATGCTTAATAAATTCTTCTTTCGTCATATATGATACCTCCCATTTTTCACAAAATGTTGACATTCTTTTCTTTATTATATCGCTTAAAATATCAAAAGTCAATATATTCGTTAGTCAAACAACGACACTTGGTCGGTATCCGGCAAATCATCGAAACAGCCGTTTTCTTCAAGGATATTAAGCGGATTTTTACCTATACCTGTACGAATTCTTAAATCTTCGACGTTTCTAAATTCGCCGTTCTTTCTTTCTTCCGTAATGCTTATCGCGTCGTTTTCGCTAAGTCCCGGAAGTGCGGAAAGCGGAGGAAGAATACCGCCCTCAACCTGTCTGAAATCGGTCGCGTGTGATTCGTACAAATCGACAGGCACAAAATTAATTCCTCTTGCGTACATTTCAATACAAATTTCAAGTATCGGTATAAGGTTTTCTTCTTTCGGAGTAACTGTTCCGTCCTTTTTCTTTGCGTTGATTGAACGCATTTCTTCACGAACGCGTTCTTCTCCCCTCGCCATTACCGATGCATCAAAATCGTCCGCACGCACCGTATAATATGCGATATAAAATGCTTCTGGATAATGTACTTTAAAATACGCAATTCTGAATGCCGACATAACGTAAGCGGCAGCGTGTGCCTTAGGGAACATATACTTGATTTTTTTACACGATTCAATATACCAATCAGGCACATTATTATCACGCATTTCCTGTTCATATTCAGGCGTCAGGCCTTTACCTTTACGCACCATTTCCATTATCTTGAACGAATGTTCTTCTTCAACACCGCACGAAATAAGATAAATCATAATATCGTCACGGGCACATATTGAGTGCGACAGGTCACACTTGCCCTCTCTGATTAATTCCTGTGCATTGCCGAGCCACACATCAGTACCGTGCGAAAGTCCCGAAATTCTTACAAGTTCAGAGAATGTTGTCGGCTTTGTATCTTCAAGCATTTGACGTACAAACTTTGTACCGAACTCAGGTATTCCGTATGTACCCAAATTTGTACCTATATCCTTACCCGGAAGTAATTTCAACGCTTTATTTGACGTAAACAAACTCATTGTTTCGGGGTCGCCTATCGGAATATCCCGTGCGTGCAGTCCCGTTATATCCTCAAGCATTCTTATAACCGTCGGATCATCGTGTCCAAGCTCGTCAAGTTTTAAAAGGTTTTGGTCGATTTTATGGTAATCAAAGTGAGTCGTAATAATATCCGAATTAGGATCGTCCGCAGGGTGCTGAACAGGGCAAAATTCATGTATATCATTTTCAAACGGTACAACGATAATTCCGCCGGGGTGCTGTCCCGACGTACGTTTTACACCCTCACAGCCTTTTGCAAGTCGTTTCATCTCCGCATTACGCATCACAAGATTTCTCTCCTCGCAATACTTCTTTACATAACCGAATGCGGTTTTTTCCGCGACAGTACCGATTGTTCCGGCTTTAAAAACCTTACCCTTGCCGAAGAATGTTTCGGTGTATTTATGGATTACCGGCTGATACACGCCCGAAAAGTTAAGGTCAATATCAGGCTCTTTATCGCCCTTAAATCCAAGGAATGTTTCAAACGGAATATCGTGGCCGTCTTTTCTGTACTTCGTTCCGCATTTCGGACACACCTTATCGGGCAAGTCACACCCCGACAAACCGATTTCAGACTCAATAAACTCTACGTTTTTACAATTCGGGCAAATATAGTGACCTTGAAGTGAATTAACCTCCGTTATATCCGACAAATACGCAACAAGCGACGAGCCGACAGAACCACGTGAGCCAACCAAATATCCGTCTGCAAGTGAATGACGTACAAGCTCCTGTGCAATTCTGTACATAACCGAAAAACCGTAAGTCGTAATCGAATGAAGTTCCTTATCAAGACGTTTCTGCACGATTTCAGGAAGCGGATCGCCGTATATTTCCTTTGCTCTCGTTGTCGAGTCGTTTATGATACCCTCTTTCGCCCCCTCAATTACAGGAGGACACTTTTTCGCAGGAATCGGTCTGACGTCCTCTATCATATCGGCTACAAGATTTGTGTTTTTAACAACAACCTCATACGCCTTTTCCTTGCCCAAATACTCAAATTCTTTAAGCATTTCTTCCGTTGTTCTGAAATACAGCGGTGCTTGATTGTCAGCGTCCGAAAATCCTTTGTAATTCATAAGGATTTTTCTGTAATCCGCGCCCTCCATATCCATAAAATGCACGTCACACGTTGCGACAACGGGTTTATTATACTTTTCGCCAAGTGCAACAATATGTCTGTTTAAATTTTGCAAATCTTCGTCCGTATTCACCATAGGGTGTTTCGGATCGGTTTTCATATACGCATTATTGCCTATCGGCTGAATTTCAAGATAGTCGTAAAAATCAACTATTTCCTTTAATTCCTCGTCACTGTCACCGTCTATCATCGCTCTGAAAAGTTCGCCAGCCTCACAAGCCGAACCGAGTATAAGTCCCTCGCGTTTTTCTTCAAGCAAACTTCGCGGTATTCTCGGTGTTCTGAAGAAATATTTCAAATGCGATTCCGAAATCATTTCATAAATATGTCTTAAACCGATTTGATTTTTTGCAAGTATGATAATGTGATACGCTTTATTTTTCTTTGACGCACTTCTTAAATCAAAAATATCATTGAAAGTTTTAAGCTCCGTCTTATCTTCTTCGCGAAGTTTTTCTATCATCTTAACGAAAACATCAGCCGTAGCCTTTGCATCATCTACCGCACGGTGATGATTTTCAAGAATAACGTGAAGATGTTTTGTAAGCGTATCAAGTTTAAAATTCGGAAGTTCGGGATACATACATCTTGCAAGCATAAGCGTATCAAGGTAGCAGAAATTAAATTCAAAATTATGACGTTCTGCCGCCTTTTTTATAAATCCTATATCGAACGCCGCGTTATGTGCAACAAGTATGCAATCCTTACAAAACTCAAAAAACTCACCGAGTATTTCTTCGATTTTCGGTGCGTCAGCCACCATACTGTCCGTAATACCCGTAAGTTCCACAATATTTTCGGGTATCGGCTGACACGGATTAACGAATGTAGACCACTTATCGACAATCTGACCGTTTACAACCTTTACCGCACCGATTTCGGTGATATTGTTTTTGTCGTTGTGAAGTCCTGTTGTTTCTATATCGAACACAACAAACGGTGAGTCGATATTCTGATTTTCCGCATTATAGACAATCTTCTTGCTGTCGTCAATCAAATATCCCTCAACACCGTAAAGAATTTTAATTTTTTCATTAAAGTTAGACGCTTTCATTGCGTCCGGGAACGACTGCACAACTCCGTGGTCGGTAACGGCAATCGCTTTATGTCCCCAATAAATCGCTCTGTTGATAAGGTCGTTTACGGAGGAAACCGCGTCCATCGCCGACATCTGTGTATGCAAGTGAAGTTCCACACGTTTTTCCGATGCCTCATCCATACGAACAGGCGGTTTTTCAATTTCCGCAATGTCGTTAATCATCACAATCGTTTCACCTGCATATTGGTCGAACTGTGCCTTACCGCGTGCAACGATATATATACCGCCGCCCTTGACTCCCTTTTTCAATTTTGAAAAAAGCTTGTTAAACGGCTCGTCATCTTCCGTTTTTGTAACGAACATTTTCGCAGATATTGAGTCCTCGTTATCGGTAATATCCATTGTTATAAGGTGAAATTCCTTGCCAGTTTTTTTAGATTTAATATCTCTGTCCTCAACAAAAAATACCTTACCCGAAAATACAACTCTGCCCGAATTATCGTTAATCGAATGAATTGATATAATATCGTCATTAATTGGTCTGCCGTAAAGCATATCCGAAACATTGGCTTTACCTTTGATTTTCGGGCCTGATGATGCAGACTGCATAGTCCCCTCATGACCGGGTTCGACTTCGTAAATCATTACATTTTTATCTTGCTGTTTAATTCTGTTATCAACCCTAACGATTACTTCCGTAAGATTACAAGCCTTTTTTACTTCACTTTCGACCTTCGCCTGCTGATAAGCGGACGTGTCAGAGCCAAGCAAAATACCTATTTTTCTTCTGTTTTTTGAAACTCTTATTTTTTCTATTTCCAAATCGGCTATATCTTTATCCGTTATCTTTGGAAACACAACACCAATTTTCGGTTTCATATAACATCTTTCTCCTCGTGATAAAACAGGCTGCCGACATTTGCCGACAGCCTTTTTGTATTATTTAAAATATTTAACGCCTGCCTCAAACAGCTTTTGGTCTTTGTTACCGGGAACATTAAACGATACGTTCTTACCGATACGTTCACTGTGTCCCATTTTACCAAGCACTCTGCCGTCAGGACTTGTTATACCCTCAATAGCATATACCGAACCGTTTGGATTCCAGTCAATATCATATGTTGCCTTATCTTCAAGGTTTACATATTGAGTTGCAATCTGTCCGTTTGCCGCAAGTTCCTTAACCTGTTCTTCCGACGCGATAAATCTACCCTCACCGTGTGAAAGTGCGATTGTATGAACATCGCCTGTATTCACATTTGCAAGCCATGGTGACTTGTTTGACGCAATTCTTGTTCTTGCCATACAAGAAACGTGTCTGCCGATTGTGTTAAATGTAAGTGTCGGTGAATTACTGTCAAGGTCACGAATTTCTCCGTAAGGTACAAGACCAAGCTTTATAAGTGCCTGGAAACCGTTACAGATACCAAGCATTAGACCGTCACGGTTTTTAAGCATATTCATAACCGCGTCTTTAACAAGCGGATTTCTGAATGCGGTTGCGATAAATTTACCGCTGCCCTCAGGTTCGTCACCGCCTGAGAAACCGCCCGGAATCATTACGATTTGAGAATTGTTTATTCTCTTTTGCATTTCTTTCATTGAGTAAACAACGTCGTCACCCGTAAGGTTTCTTACAACAAATACATCTGCCACAGCACCTGCGTTTTCAAATGCTCTTGCAGTATCGTATTCGCAGTTTGTACCCGGGAATACAGGAATAAATACTCTCGGTTTCACAAATTTTTCTGTTGCAACAGTTATATTTCTCTTATCATAGCTGAATGTTTCAGGCTCACTTGTAAAGTGACCTGCTTTTGTAGGGAATACCTTTTCAAGCGGTTTTTTCCATACTTCAACCGCCTCGCTAAGCGGAATATTTACTCCGCCTACCGTAAATGAGTCAGAGCCTGTTGTACCGACTGTTACGGCACCGTCAATTTCTTCTTCAACTTCAAGTACGATTGAGCCAAGCGGTGCATAGAATAGCATATCATTTGTAAGGTTCTTGTCAAATTCAACACCGATCATATTACCGAATGCCATTTTTGAAACAGTTTCAACAAGACCGAATCCCTTAACAACGCTTGCCGACAATACTTTGCCGTCAAGAATAAGCTTATGAACTGTGTCATACATTTTCTTCAATTCGTCAAACTTAGGTAAATCGTTTTCGTCACGTTTAACTGTGAACATAACAAGCTTTGAGCCTGCTTTCTTGATTTCCTGTGAAATAACCTTATCAGCCTTTACAGGTGCAACGGCGAATGATGTAAGTGTCGGAGGTACGTCAAGGTCGTTGAACGAACCGCTCATTGAGTCTTTACCGCCGATTGCCGCAATGCCTAATGCAAGCTGTGTCTTATATGCGCCAAGCAATGAAGCAAAAGGCTTGCCCCAACGCTTAGGATCAGTTCCAAGTCTTTCAAAGTACTCTTGGAACGTAAGATAAATCTTCTTATAATCAGCACCCAACGCAACCGCTTTTGAAACAGATTCAACGATTGCATATATTGAACCGTGATATTGGCTCCAGCTTGAAAGTTTCGGATTATAACCGAATGTCATAACAGTTGCCGTATTTGTTTCGCCGCCAAGTACAGGAACTTTTGCAGCCATACCGTCTGACGGAGTAAGCTGATACTTACCTCCGAACGGCATAAGTACACTGTTTGCACCGATTGTTGAGTCAAACTTTTCACATAGTCCCTTTTGTGAGCATACATTTAGATCTGAAAGTGTTTCAAGCCACTTTGCCTTTACGTCAGTAACAACTTCTTGCTTAAAGAAACTGTTTTCAGTATCAGGAAGTACAACTTCAATATCCGTATTCTTGGTTGCACCGTTTGTGTTAAGAAAATCTCTTGAAATATCGCAGATTGTCTTACCTCTCCAGTTCATAACAAGTCTGTTCTCGTCTGTGACATATGCAACCTTTGTTGCCTCAAGATTTTCGTTATTTGAATATTCTATAAACTTATCTGAGTCCTCCGCTCTTACAACAACAGCCATTCTTTCCTGCGATTCGCTGATTGCAAGTTCGGTTCCGTCAAGTCCCTCATACTTTTTAGGAACTTTGTCAAGGTCAATAACAAGTCCGTCCGCAAGCTCACCGATAGCAACCGATACACCGCCTGCACCAAAGTCGTTACATCTCTTTATAAGTGTGGTAACCTTTTCATCTCTGAAAAGTCTTTGAATTTTTCTTTCAACAGGCGGATTACCTTTTTGTACTTCACTTCCGCAAGTAACAACGCTTTCTTCATTATGCGCCTTTGAAGAACCTGTTGCACCGCCGATACCGTCACGACCTGTTCTTCCTCCGAGAAGAATGATAACGTCGCCCTTTGACGGCACTTCACGAATAACGTTCTTCTTTGGTGCCGCACCTATAACCGCACCGATTTCCATTCTCTTTGCAACGTAGCCTTCATCATATATTTCCTGAACCTGTCCTGTTGCAAGACCGATTTGGTTACCGTATGAGCTGTAACCTGCCGACGCACCTGTTGTAATCTTTCTCTGCATAAGCTTTCCGGCATGTGTATCCTTTAGTGATACTCTCGGATCACCGCTACCGGTTACACGCATAGCCTGATATACATAACTTCTTCCTGAAAGCGGGTCACGAATAGCACCGCCAAGACAAGTTGCCGCACCGCCGAAAGGCTCGATTTCTGTCGGGTGGTTATGAGTTTCGTTTTTAAACATAATTAGCCATGGCTCGTCCTTGCCGTTTACGTCAACATCAACAACGATTGAACAAGCATTGATTTCTTCCGATTCATCAATTTCTTTTAAAAGACCTTGCTTTTTAAGCTGCTTAACTATGATTGTTGCCATATTCATAAGGCAAGTATCTCTGTCAGGTGCATACAAATCAGCTTTTGCAGCCTTATATTCATCATATGCAGCCTTAATGACATCGGCATATTTGCCGTTATTTATCTTAACATCATTTATCTTAGTGGAAAACGTAGTATGACGGCAGTGGTCAGACCAATATGTATCAATCATACGAAGTTCTGTAATTGTAGGATTACGCTTTTCCGTATTCTTAAAATACTTCTGACAGAATGCAAGGTCGTCCATATCCATTGCAAAGCCCATCTTTGAAAGAAACTCTTCCATTTTGCTCTCGTCCATTTCGGTAAAGCCGTCAACTGTCGCAACGTCATCGGGAACAACTGTTTCCATAACAAGCGAAGTCGGCTTTTCAAGACTCGCCTCTCTTGCCTCAACAGGGTTTATAACGTAATTTTTAACAGCCTCTGTTTCTTCATCTGAAATATCGCCGATAAGAACATATACCTTTGCACTTCTTACAGTCGGACGTTCCTTTTCCGTAAGAATTGAAATACATTCTTCAGCCGACGCGGCTCTCTGGTCAAACTGTCCCGGTAAAAATTCAACCGCAAACACTTTGCCCTCACTGATTTCAATTTCTTCATCATAAGCATTATCAACAGGAGGTTCTGAGAAAATAAGATTTCTCGCCTTTTGATATTCCTCATCACTTACGCCCGAAACATCATATCTGTTAATAATTCTGACGTCTTTAAGACCTTTTAAAGAAAGGTTTTCTTTAAGATCGGCAAGTACACCCTTTGCCTCAACGTCAAATCCGTTTTTCTTTTCAACATAAATTCTTCTTACGTTTTCCATGATTTAACTCCTTTATATTAAAACTAAACTCAATATATATTCATTCTATCACAAAATAAAAGATTTATCAACATTAATTGCACAAGATTTTGTGATTGCGCGTACAATTTTTATTGCAAATGCTTCCGTTATTTTGTATAATAAATTTACATTACTGATTTTGGAGTGATTTTACTTGAAGAAAAAGATTTTTACCGCATACGATATAATATTTATAATATCGGTCATTGCTGTGTTTGTATACGCGGTATTTGTACCGCCTGTCCATTCGGTTGCCGACCAGGGCGATTTTGAAAGAGTTATGCGTCCGTGCGGACTTGATTTCCCGTCCGACTACTCTTTTTACGATTATGCCGTAAGATTTTTTAATATGAAATTTACGTCGGTTGACTTGTTGTTATATGTGCCAAGACTTCTGTTTTTAGTGCCGACTACGACGTTTATATTTCCTACCGCAACAGCAAGGCTTATATGTCTGCCGTTCGGTGCGTTTGATATGCGGATTTTGGCGGTTATGATGTTTTTGTGGTACGCAACGGTATGCTTTTTTATACAACGTAAATTTAAAATTGAAAATAAGTTTTTGCATTATATTTTTCTGTTGTTTTTTATCGTTGTATTTTTTAACGGAGTTAATTTGACGATTTTAAACAGTCTGTACGGTCAAAGCGTTATGCTTGTATCGTTTGCAACTGTCGTGCTTTTCGGATTGTATATGTTTGAAAATGTACACGATGCTAAAAACAGCGTAATAATATTTTTCACTGTTTCATCTTGCCTGTTACTCGGTTCAAAATTGCAGTGTGCCGTATTTACACCGTTCCTTATTATCGCTGTATTGTATGTCGGTTTTAAAAGCAACAAGCGAAATTTGTGCATTGTGTGTTCAATCGTTTTACTTTGGCACGGAGTCGGCGGATACGTTATAAACGGCGGTCAGCTTAATTTGGATACACAGTATAACAGTGTGTTTTACGGTATTTTAAAAGACAGTCCCAATCCGAAACAGGATTTAATCGATATGGGACTTGACGAAGATATGGCGGCCGACAGCGGTAAGCACGCATACCTTGATAAATCAGAATACAAATATCCGCCGCGAAGTGATATTATGAATGAAAAGTTTCATTCAAAAATGAGTAACGGAAAACTTATAAAATTCTACATCACTCATCCCCTGCGTCTTGTATCTGTTATGGAAACAACCGCACAAAATGCTTTTACAAACAAAATAAACCTCGGTACATTTGAGAAAAAATACGGCTATGCACCGAATACGTCCTCATATCGTTTTGATTTATGGGAAAATATCCGTGAGCATTTGCCGAAAACATTGTTCTTTATAATACCGAGTTATGCGGTATTTTTACTGATTGGTATTGTGATGTTGAAAAAGAAAAACAGATATGCCGTTCCGTTTATTTTCGTGATACTTATGGGACTTATTCAGTTCCCTATGCCGTATATCGGCAACGGTGCGGCTGATATTTCAAAACAGCTTTTTCTGTTTAACATATCGTTCGATTTCGGCTTAACCGTGCTGATTTATATGCTGTTTAAGACAGTTTCAAAAAAATTATCAAAAAAAATTTCAAAAAACAGTTGACAAACCGTATTTCCCATGCTATAATAACAAAGCAGTCAAGAAATGCGGGAGTGGCTCAGTGGTAGAGCGTCACCTTGCCAAGGTGAACGTCGCGAGTTCGAATCTCGTCTTCCGCTCCATTTAAGCTCCGATTTTATCGGAGCTTTTTTCATATTGTTGATAAAGTGTTCAGAATGTGCAAAATATTATTTTTATATTTTACACTTTAACTTATATAAATTTATCAAATATATTTTTCAGTAATTCAATATCATCATCTTCCGCACCGGCATAGCCTATGATGATTGAATTGCTTTTTTTATTTTCTGTCATATAATAATCGTCCATATCGTAAAGTTTCACGTCACATTTTAGAGCATACTCTATTATTTCCTTTGCCTTATCCGTTTTAACGACTATATGAAGTCCGACTCTTTCACCGCTTATATCTGCGTTACCGAGCGACTGGATAATCTTATCGCGTCTTTTTTTATAGATATTTTTCACTCTGCTCAAATGTCTTGAATAGTACCCTCCCGAAATAAATTTATTTAACGTATGCTGTTCAAAACGCGGAACGGTTGACGAATATGTACCGAAATGCTTGTCGAATTTTTCAAGCAATTTTTTCGGAAGTACCATATATGCAATTCTGATTGACGGTGCAAGAACTCTTGAAAATGTGCTTAAATACACAACTCTGTCACTGTTTGCAAGTCCCTGCATTGCGGGAACAGGCTTAATCGAAAAATTAAACTCGCTGTTATAATCGTCCTCAATTATATATCTGTCCTCCCCTTCTTCCGCCCACGAAAGAAGTTCCATTCTACGCCATACATGCATAACAGCACCTGTCGGAAATTGGTGTGACGGTGTTACGTACACTATATCCGAATCTGTTTGTTTTAAACAATCCGTACAAAGTCCGTTTTCATCTACGTCTATATAATTTATTTTTCTGTTGTTGTTTCTGAGTATTGCCGATATTTTTTTATAACCGGGATTTTCAACGGCAAACACTTTATCTCTGTCAAAAAGTTCTGTAAGGAGCATTGTCAAATACTCAATACCCGCACCGACCACAATCTGCATAGGCGAACATTTTACTCCGCGAAATTCGTGCAAGTATTTCGCAATACTCTCTCGCAATTCATAATCGCCCTTTACATTTCCGGAATTAAGATACTCCGGTGTTGAGTACATAACCTCCTTTGAAAGCTTTATCCAAGTCGAATACGGAAACGAATTTATATCGACTTTATTTGTCTTAAAATCCGCCTTATATGCTGTTACACTCTCTTGTTCTTCTTCATATTCAAAGTTTCTGTCACCAACGGGAATATCAACCTTGCAAACATAAAAACCACTCCTTGCAACCGCTCTTAAATACCCCTCCTGTACCAAAATCGAATATGCTGTTTCAACGGTATTTACGCTTATTCCGAGATATTTTGCCAGTGCTTTTTTTGACGGCATACGCTCATTTTCTTTAATATTTTTATTTTTTATTTCATCTGCGACATACGAATAAAGCTGTTCGTAAAGCGGTTTTTTGGACGCTTTATCGGCTGTAAAAATAAAGTTAAACATAATCTGACCCCATAAAAAACTTGTATTTTGGCACTTTTAATAGTGTCAATCGGTGGTATAATTATAACCAATCCCAGGGAAAAAGTCAACATACGGCTGATTTATTTAAGCCGAGCAGAAAGGAATGTTAATAACTATGTCAACACAAATGGAACTAAACAGAAACCTTGCCCAAATGCTAAAGGGCGGAGTAATTATGGACGTAACAACACCTGAACAAGCTAAAATTGCCGAGGAGGCAGGCGCTTGTGCTGTAATGGCTCTTGAACGTATCCCTGCCGATATTCGTGCCGCAGGCGGTGTGTCAAGAATGAGCGACCCTAAAATGATTAAGGGTATTCAAGACGCAGTTTCAATCCCTGTTATGGCGAAGTGCCGTATCGGTCACTTTGCAGAGGCAAGAATTTTGCAAGCAATCAAAATTGACTACATAGACGAAAGCGAAGTGCTTTCACCTGCCGACGACAAGTACCACATCAACAAGAACGATTTTAAAGTACCTTTCGTATGCGGTGCAAAGGATTTGGGTGAGGCACTAAGACGTATAAACGAAGGTGCGGCTATGATAAGAACAAAGGGTGAACCGGGTACAGGTGACGTTGTTCAGGCAGTACGTCATATGAGAATGATGATGTCTGAAATCAGACGTATTCAAAATATGTCGGAAGACGAACTTTATGAGGCTGCAAAGCAACTTCAAGTGCCTTACAACCTTGTTGAATATGTTCACGAAAACGGTAAATTGCCTGTTGTAAACTTTGCCGCAGGCGGTGTTGCAACACCTGCCGACGCCGCACTTATGATGCATCTCGGTGCAGAGGGTGTATTCGTAGGCTCGGGTATATTCAAGTCAGGCAACCCTGCAAAAAGAGCGTCTGCCATTGTTCAAGCCGTTACAAATTACACTGACGACAAACTTCTTGCAGAGCTTTCAGAGGATCTTGGCGAAGCAATGGTCGGCATAAACGAAAACGAAATTGCACTACTTATGGCGGAGCGTGGTAAATAATGAAAATCGGTATACTTGCACTTCAAGGTGCATTTATTGAACACAAATATTCGCTTGACGCACTTGGTGCGGAATCATTTGAAATACGTCAAAAAAAAGACATTGAAAAACCGTTTGACGGTCTTATTATCCCAGGCGGAGAAAGTACGGTAATCGGCAAACTTCTTCACAAGCTCGATTTATATGAGCCGATTAAAAATATGATTGAAAACGGTATGCCTGTTTTCGGTACTTGTGCCGGACTTATCGTTCTTGCGAAAAATATTGAGGGCGAACAGGCACACATAGGTACTATGGATATTACCGTAAGACGCAACGCATATGGCAAGCAAATCGACAGTTTTTCCGAAGAAGTCGTTATCCCCGAAGTATCGGATAAACCGTTTCCTCTTGTATTTATCCGTGCGCCGTGGATTGACAGTGTCGGCGATAACGTAAAAATTTTGTGTAAGCTGAACGGTCATATAGTTGCCGCAAGAGAAAACAATATGCTTGTAACTTCGTTCCACCCCGAACTTACAAAAAATCTTGATTTTCACAAATATTTCATAAATATGATAAAATAGCAAAAATCCCGATGACATAATTCATCGGGATTTTTATAATACTAATACTGCTCCAAACTAAATTTGAGCAGAAAGGTTTTGATGTTATGAAAAGAAAATATCCGAATCACGTTATTTTCCGTAACAGTAATTTTGACTTTGACGTATGCAATGCCATATCCGCAACTGACTGTACAGGGCTTATTCCGTGGGCGCCGAATAGTGAAGATCAGCTTGACGCTTATGACGAAATTATAAACTACTCACCCGAAAGTGCAAACATCTACAACTACGACAAATAGCAGACAAACATTTTATAGTCATCTTCTCCGACCGAATACTCTTTAAAGCAATACGTTTTACCGTCATACCGGGTTGTATCGGAAAGCACCGAAAAGCTGTTTAACGGAATTGTAAGTCCGGTACCGATTGCCTTGACAAAGCTTTCTTTCTTTGTCCACACCTCAAAAAACGCATTGTTTTTATCGGCTGAACAATTTATATATTCGGTTTCTTCCGCCGTAAAAAATCGTTTTGCCAAATTCATATCACATTCTCGCAAGTGTTGTATGTCAATGCCAACATCTTTGTTATGTACGGCACATACCGCATATCCGCCGGAATGTGATAGATTTACATACAAATCCTTGTTTTGCGTTAAGTAAAGTTTTCCGCCGTTTTCTGTGTCCCACTTTACCGTTTTTTTTATATCACCGTTTACCGCATAATTTAGCAGCAGTTCCGCACCTATTGACTGTGATTTTTTATTTGCCTTTTTTAACCTATTGACTTTTTCAATTCGTTTTTGCGACAAATACTTAAACCATTTTTCATCATCGGCATTTATGCTTTTGACGTTCATATAATATACTTTCATATTTTCAGACTTCCCAAAACTTCGCCTATAGGCTCGCTTATAACAAGGTCGGCATTTTTATCGGCAGAAGTGGCGGCTTTATTGATAATAACAAGTTTACTGCCTTTGAAGTAATTTATAAACCCTGCCGCAGGATATACGTTAAGTGATGTACCTCCGATTATAAGTACGTCCGCATTGCTGATATACTGCACCGATTTTGTGATTGTATCGTCATTTAACATTTCTTCGTACAGCACAACATCAGGCTTGATTATACCCCCACATTCACATTTCGGCACACCCTTGCTGCTTTCAATATAATCAATATCGTACGATTTTCCGCAATCCATACAGTAGTTTCTAAGAGTCGAACCGTGAAGTTCAAGCACATTTTTACTGCCTGCCATTTGATGAAGTCCGTCTATGTTCTGTGTTATAACCGCTTTCAGTTTTCCTTTTTCTTCAAGTTTTGCAAGTGCAATATGTGCCTTGTTCGGCTTAACACCTTTTACAATCAGCTTGTCACGATAAAATTTGTAAAATTCCTCCGTATTATTCATAAAAAACGTATGACTTAAAATAGTTTCAGGCGGATAATCGTACTTCATATTATAAAGTCCGTCAACACTTCTGAAATCCGGTATACCGCTTTCGGTTGACACACCTGCACCGCCGAAAAATACAATATTGTCACTTGAATCAATTATCTCTTGTAAAGTCATTGCAATCATCTCCTAAAACATGCTCTCAGTTTATGTCGCCTATCTCATACATTGTCATTGCCAAAACCGCCTCACCGGCTGTTTCCGTGCGTAGTATTCTCTTACCGAGCGTTACTGTATCGATACCGCTTGAATGAAGTTTTTCGGTTTCGCTTAAATCAAAACCGCCCTCCGGACCTATGACAAATCCCACCGACTTAACGTCACTTTTTGAAGTTAAAATCTCTTTCAGTGTTTTCTGTTCTTCACATTCGTACGGCACAAAAAACAAATCAAATTCTTTTGATTTTTCAATCACTTCATTGATAGTCATAAATTCAGACACTGTCGGAACAATACCCCTTCCCGACTGTTTCGCCGCCGATTCGGCAATCTTTTGCCAACGGTCAATTTTCTTTTTCTCGTCCTTTTTATTGTCTATTTTCACAACACATCTTGAAAGTTTCACAGGCACAATTTCGGATATGCCAAGCTCCGTTGTTTTCTGAATGATGTACTCCATTTTGGACGCTTTTGGAAGTGCCTGAAAAAGTGTAACCTTTATATTCGGCTCTGTTTCGCTCTTTTGTCTTGATACGATATTCAAAAGAATTTTCTTAGGCTCTATCGTATCGATTTGAGCGTCATAATCCGTTCCCTGTCCGTCACACACCGTAACATTATCACCTTTTTCAAGACGGAGTACCCTTGAAATATGAGTTACGTCCTCGCTGTCTATTATAATTTGATTATCTGATATTTTATCTTGTGTTACAAAAAATTTAGGCATTTTCAAAAATCCTTTCAAAATTTCTATGACTTATTTTCTCTGCTTGTTCTTCAGTATATCCTCTTGCAAGCAGTCTGTCAAATATTTTATACATATCTTCAACACCGCTTATACCTTCGGGCAGACAGTCAACGCCGTCAAAATCCGCACCGATACCGATATTATCCTCACCGCCAAGCTCCATAAAATGCTCAATATGCTTTACAATATCGTCAATACCGCATTTATCTCTGTTCGTTAAAAACGGCGGATAAAAATTCACTCCGACGCAACCGCCGCTGTTTTTAATAATTTTAAATTGTTCGTCTGTTAAATTTCTTTTATGGGGACATATAAAGTCCGAGCAAGAATGTGTTGCGACAATCGGCATTTTTGTTACCTTTGCAATATCGTAAAATGACTTTCTGTTAAGGTGTGAAACGTCTATAAGCATACCGATTTTATTCATTTCCGCCACAACCTTTTTCCCGAAATCGGTCAGTCCTCTGTTTTCGTCACTTTCCAACGCACCCGAAGCAATATGATTTGAATAGTTCCATGTTAGTGCCGCGATTTTTACGCCGAGCCTGTGATAATTGCGAAGTGCCGAAAGTGAATATATCCCCTCGCCGCCCTCAATGCTTAAAACAGCTTTAACATTCTGCGGTAGATTTTGCGTGTGCGTGTGGAATGTATCTGTTAAATTCATTGTTCGCTCCGCACCGCACGTCTTATATATCGGATCTATAAAGCAAGCAAAAACTTGCGTATAGCTTTTATATTCCGACATTCTTTTTAAATCAACATGACAGTCATTTTCATTAAGGCTTTTACCGTCATCACGCACGCAACACAATGTATCGCAATGTGTGTCAAATACGGAATAGTTGTTTTTAGTGTCCCTATTCATTTTAGTGTCCCCTTATTAAAAAGCATTTTCAATATGATTAACTTTAACAAGAAATAATTCTCCGTTTTTCTCCTCATAAAATACTTCTATCACATCAAATCGCATATCGGTATTTTCCACATCTGCATAAACCATTGCGGCTTTTTTCACCCGTTCCTGCTTTTTGCGGTCAACATATTCGCTCGGCTCACCGAATAAATTACTCTTTCTCGTCTTTACTTCCACAAAAACAAGTCCGCCGTCCTTTGCGGCGATAATATCAATTTCGCCGAATTTCAAACGGTAATTTCTTTCAAGGATTAAGTAATCCATTTCAACAAGATAATCCTCTGCCGCCTTTTCTCCGAAATCTCCTATTTCCTTTGTCGTCATAATCATTCTCCCAATAATTTTCTTAAAAATGTTCTTCTGTGTATCGGACACGGACCGTATTTTAAAATAGCCTCATTGTGTGCCTTTGTGCCGTAACCCTTATGCTTTTCAAAGCCGTACTCGGGATACTTTTCCGCCATTTGACATATAAATCTGTCACGGCTCACTTTTGCCAAAATAGACGCCGCCGCTATTGAAATACTCTTACTGTCACCCTTTACAACCGTTTCGTGCGGTATTTCCATTCCGCTTATTCTGTTACCGTCTATAAGCACAAAATCGGGTGCAGTGCTTAGTCCGTTTACCGCACCGTTCATTGCCTCGTACGTTGCGTTTAAAATATTTATTTCGTCAATTCGTTTTTCGTCCACACTGAATATATTATATGCGATTGCCTTTTCGGTTATTTCTTCAAACAATTCTTCTCTCTTTTTTTCGGAAAGTTTTTTTGAATCGTTTATTCCTTTGATTATAATGTCATTCGGAAGTATAACCGCCGCCGCGTATACAGGACCGGCAAGCGGACCTCTACCTGCCTCGTCAACTCCCGCAACAACCGTATATCCGTTATCGCGGCAATTTTGTTCATACTCATACATCGCCTTTACGCGTGCAATTTCTTCTTCCTCTGTAAGTTTCTTTCTCGGCATATTTTTTCTCCTGATTTCTATTTACCTCTACCAATTTAATATTAAATGTGTTATACTGATATTAAATACACGGAGGTGATTTTTTATGTTGTATCAAAGGGAAATTAACGATCCCGTTTTAATACAATTTATTATTCTTTATACATTAAATCAAGCAAAAGATTATGTTCCGTACAATAATCTTATAAACCTTGTTCTTGATAATTGTAACATTAATTTTCAAGATTTTCAAGTCGCACTTGATAATCTCGAACATACACATCACGTTAAAACCTTTCTTGAAAGTGAACACAACGAAAAATATAAAATAACAAAAAAAGGTATGAATGCAAGTGACCTTTACACTCCAAACATACCTGTTTACATAAAAGAACCTATTGATAATTCTATCAATGAGCTTTTAAATACCGAAAAAGTCCGTAACTCCGTACGCAGTAAGATTACCCGTATACGCAAAAACGAATACAGCGTCGAATGTGAGCTTTACGACGATGACGACACCAACCTTTTAAAGCTTTCACTATATGCCGGCTCGCGTGAAGAGGCAGAACGTATGGCTGTGTATTTCAAGAATGAGCCGAATATCGTTTACGAAACAATTCTTACTGCTTTTAACGAGGAATTACATCATATTAGCGAAGATTGACGCTGATATGACAGTCATAAGTCCTGCAACCGCAACCGAAAGACTGCTCATTGCGCCCTCGATTTCACCGATTTCAAGAGCCTTTGTTGTACCGATTGCGTGGGACGCAGTTCCTATCGCAAGACCTTTTGCAACAGGCTCTTTTATTCTGAAAATTTTCAAAACCGCCTCAGCGATTATATTGCCGAGTACTCCTGTTATGATAATTACCGCAACGGTTATTGTCTGTATTCCGCCGAGTTCTTCACTCACGCCCATTCCTATTGCCGTTGTGATTGATTTCGGCAAAAGCGTTACATACTGTTCATGCGTAAGTCCGAAAAAATACGACATCAAAAGTATACTTCCCATACTTGCCAAAACTCCCGCAAGTATGCCTATAAACACTTCCTTTGCGTGTTCTTTAAGCACGGATATTTGACGGTATAGCGGTATTGCAAGGCAGACCGTTGCAGGTGTTAAAAGATAGCTTATATACTTTGCACCGCTGTTATATGTTTCATAATCAATGTGAAATATCTTTATAACCGCGATTACAAAGATTATTGATACAAGCAACGGATTTAAAACCGAAATTTTCTTTCTTAAAAATATTCCTATCAAATATCCCACAACGCTGATTACCGCACCGAAGAATATGCTGTCTGTCATTATATTATTCATCTTTTTTGCCCTCTTTCTTCTTGCCTGTTTTCATAATCAATTCAGTCGCTTTGCCCGTAACCGCCATAACCACGATTGTCGATATGATTGTTATAACGACAACCGGCAACATCATATCTTTCAAATCGCCCCAAGCCGTTACAAGTCCGACACCGCCCGGAATAAACATAAGCGGCATTATTTCAATAAGAAAGTCCGAAGTTCTTTCAACGTGTTCAAGCTTTACAACCTTTGTACACAAAAGTATAAGCATTATTATAAGTCCGTATATGCTCGCAGGTACGGGAATAGGTATAAAATAATGCAACAATTCTCCGACAAATGTAACAACCAATATTATAAATAATTGATAAATGTATTTCATAAAAATTCACTCCTACCGTGTTCAAATAAAAAAGGAATACTTCATCAGCATCCCCTTTGGTTTACATCATCATACGTTATTATGTCGTTTATATCACGAATAGCCTCAAGGTGTTCTCTGCACGCTTTCTTTGCACAATCAAGATTAAGTGTTTTATAATTTCCGCACTCAATCTCACTCGCTCCGAAAACTTCGCCGTCGTGTTTAATTGTCTTTGCCAAAATATCTTTTACCGTTTCAAGAACTTTTTCTTTCGGAACCACATCGCGTACAAGCAAGTAAAAACCTGTTTGACAGCCCATAGGACCGAAATATAATACTTCATTCTTTATATCAGAATTTCTTACGAACGTTGCAAGCATATGCTCAATCGTGTGCATTGTCACATTATCAAGCACCGTTCCGCTGTTCGGTTTACAAAAACGTAAATCGTATGTCACTATATCTACATCAACTCTTGATACATAAATTCCCACACCGAGTTTCCTGTGGTCAACTTGAAAGCTCTTTATTTTATTCACTGTAATTTCCCTCCGTTTATGCTGTTTAAAAGTTCAAGTATAATCTTGATTGAATTTGCCGCTGCCATTTTTACAAATTCGGGATAATCCATATGTGAATCGTCGTTTGCGCCGTCCGATATTGCACGCAGTACACCGAAAGGCACACCGTTCATATAACAAACGTGTCCGATACTTGCTCCCTCCATTTCAGCGGCAATAGCACCGAAATTATCTTTTATTCTATCTCTTTGTTCCTGTTTGCTGATGAATTGGTCGCCCGAAGCAATAACACCTCTTTTTGATGTTATTGTGCCTACCTTGCTTACTGCCTGCTCCATTAAATCGGCAAGCTTTTTGTCACAAGGTATATTGACAAGATTAATGCCCGAAATCAAGCCGACAGGGTCACCTATCGGTGATGTGTCCATATCGTGTTCAACAACGCTGTCCGCAACGGCTATGTCGCCGATTTTAAATTCGTCCGAAAGTCCTCCGGCAACACCCACGTTTATCATAATGTCAGGCGAATACTTAAGTATCATAGTCTGTGAGCAGACCGCCGCATTTACCTTGCCGACTCCCGCAACCGCAACAACCGTTTCCACGCCGTTAATATTGCCTTTATAAAAATCAATGGTGCTGATTGTTTCCACCACTGCATTGTCCATAAGTCCTTTTAATGCCTGAACCTCAAGGTCCATTGCACCTATTATTCCAACAAGCATATATGTCCCTCCTAACTTTCTATCTATTATATAACTAATAAAATTGCCTGTCAATTTATGTTCTGTACAAATAATTACTCTTTTTTGCTTTATCCTTTGACATTCGGCAAAAAAAGTTGTATAATGATATGACGTTAGGAGAGATTATATGGATTTTGTAGCTATTGACTTTGAAACCGCCACATCAAATTATACAAGCGTATGCAGTCTTGGTATATGTGTGGTGGAAAACAACAAGATAACTGACAGAAAAGAAATTCTTATTAAACCTGAACCGTTTGAGTTTAATGATTATAATATAAAAATTCACGGAATTACACCTGATATGGTTGTGAACAAGCCTACACTTGCGGATTATTGGGATAAGTTAAAGCCGTACCTTGACCACAAAACAGTTATTGCACATAATGCAGGTTTTGATGTCGGTGCACTTTGTGCGACTTTGGAACATTTTAATATACCGTTCCCGACTTTTGATTATTTGTGTACGGTGAAATTGTCGCAAAAAGCATATCCCGAACTTCCGAGTCATAAATTAAATAATCTTTGTGACGCACTCGGTATTCATTTTCATCATCACCGTGCTTATGATGACGCATATGCCTGTGCTGCAGTTATGGTTAGAATACTTGAAGATTACAGTCTTTTGAACCTTGATGAAGTTGAGGAATGTTTTGAAATGGAAATCGGTCACCTTACTCCGGATACTCATTTGAAGTGTAAAAAGAATAAGAAGAAACAAAAGAAAAATTCAAAAAAAGCCGTCAATGAATGACGGCTTTTTTGATGTTAAATTGTTGTTCGACACCCCTCAGTCGTTTCACGACAGCTCCCCTCAAGGGGGCGCCTTAAAAGCCTCTCCTTGAGGAGAGGTGGCACGAAGTGACGGAGTGGCGGCAAAAAGGACGCCGAGGCACTGTCCCCTACGAAGTGAATGCGATTTTTGGGCGACCGATGATCGCCCCTACGAATTGCATATTTTTTTGTATCAGCCACACTTACAATCGGCTCCACTTGAGGGGAGCTGACGGCGGAGCCGTCTGAGGGGTGGCAAGAGGGACTCGGGGTGCCGTTCCCTACGAAGTGTATGCGATTTTCGGGCGACCGATGATCGCCCCTACGAATTGCATATTTTTTTGTATCAGCCACACTTACAATCGGCTCCCCTTGAGGGGAGCTGACGGCGGAACCGTCTGAGGGGTGGCAAGAGGGACGTCGTGGTACCGTCCCTTATGAAGTAAATGCGGTTATAATCTACCATACAAGCAACTCTCTCTGTTCTCCTACTTCAATTCTTTAATTTTAAATTCACCGTTTTCATATATCATATACGTATGCGGATTACCGCCTTTGGGAATTGAAACAGAACCCGGATTTAAGTATGTAAAATCGCCCATATCCTCATTCGCCAAGATATGTGTATGACCGTTCACAAGATAATCGCCTTTTTTTATCGGAGGCAAATTATTCGGATTGTATTTGTGTCCGTGAGTCAAATACAATGTTTTTCCGTCAACGAATATAACTGCATAATCGGCAAGTACGGGAAATTCAAGCACCATTTGGTCTACTTCCGTATCGCAGTTACCTCTTACACAAAGTATCTCGTTTTTAATGCCGTTTAAAAGTTCAATAACCTTGTTCGGTGCGTAATCTTTCGGCAAATCGTTTCTCGGTCCGTGATAGAGTATATCGCCGAGCAAAATCAACTTTTCTGCTTTTTCCTCTCTGTATGCCTCAACTGTTTTTTGGGCATAGTAGTACGAACCGTGTATATCTGACGCAAACATTAACTTCATATTCATTTCTCCTAATCATGTAATTTTATCGGATCAAATCCCAAGTAATCTCCCGAAACAAGTTTATATTCAATTCCGTTTATTGTCCCCTCAACAGCGTTTCTGTGAGCCGCCGCGTGAAGATGACCGTAGATACACTTTGTTACAGGGTACTTTTTCATCATTTGTACAAATTCATTTTCCTTAAGCGAAACAGGCATTGGCGGATAGTGCGTGAACACATATATTTCATTACATTCCTTTACACTGTTTAATGACAATTCAAGTCTTAAAACTTCCCTATCGAATATTTTTCTGTCCTCACCGCCGAAATTATCCCAACCCGGATTTATCCAACCGCGAGTACCGCAAATTGCAACGTCCTCATACATAAACGAATTATTCTGTAAAAATTCTATATCATCAAAACCACACTCTGCGGTAAACTCACGCAATTTATTCATTGTCGTCCACCAATAATCGTGATTGCCTTTAAGCAAAATCTTTTTACCGTTTAATTTATGCAAATATTCAAAATCTTTTACACTCTGTTCAAGATACGTTGCCCACGAAAAATCACCCGGTAAAACAACAACGTCGTTTTCCTTTACGACCGACTGCCAATTATCCGCCAGACGTTCAACGTAATTTTCCCAAGCCTTACCGAATATATCCATCGGCTTGTCTATTCCGAGCGGAAGGTGTAAATCCGCAATAGTATATAATGCCATACATTTTCTCCTTAAAATTTATGATTACTATTATACCGCAAATTCTAAAATAAAGCAAGAAAAAGGTGTTCCTTTCGGAACACCTTTTCAGGGTCATGTTATATTATTCTGCAACAGTTTTTACAACCGTGTGAACACCGTTTATGTTACCCGACAGCTTAATCTGCATTCCTGCCTCATAAGCCGGAATTGTCAATGCGTTATCGGCAATATCTGCCGCTGTAATCTGTGTAAAGTATAGAATATCTTCACTCTTTACATCTGTTTCGTCAGCGTCTTTCTTCAGTGCCAGAACAACAACTTTTGCACCTGTATCGAATACAGGAATGTTTGCAACATTTACCGATGTGCCGTTCTTAGCCGCTGTCATATTTTCATCAACTGCTGTTTCTCCATCTGATGACAACTTTGTAAGAACAAATGCGTTGAACTTATCATTTACCTTATCAAATGTATCAGGTAAATCCAAAGACATTGTTACCTTATTTGCACCGATTGTAAGTTGATCGCCGTATGCTTTCTTTAATGCGATTGATGTAAGTGCGCCGAGATTATTATATGTTGCCGCAACGAATGTAACTTCATCACTGTAGTTAAAGTTCTTTGTAACATCAATTCTCTTAAACTTAGTCTTATCCTCATCTTCAAAACCAAACTTATTGATTTCAAATATATCCGACGACTTAATTGTAAGTTTCTTGCTGTCATTCATACCGCCGCTTGTTGATGATACTCTTACATATACATCTTGAGCGTCTGCCATTGCGTCAATGTTAATCTTACCTGACGCATCAATAGTAATCTTGTCACTGCCCAAAGGATATTTGTTTTCTGCATCATAAATATCATACTTAATCAAGTTTGAATTTAGATAAGGGAATTCAATACCCTTTCTTGACGCCTTTGTTGATGCCTGTGCGCTGCCGCCTGCAAGAACTGTCTGTGCGTCAACTGACAATGTCAGCTTATCAGGAGCTATGTTAAAGCTCATTACGTTATCTACGCAAGTACCTGCACTTATGTTGATATGATTTGCAGGGCTTTCTGCAAGATTACGAAGCGCACAAGTCAAGATGTACGGTGTGCCTTCCGCACCTGTTTGAGGATTTATTTTCTTACCGTTTTCGTCATACTTATAAACTGTCATTACTGCATAAGCATTTGCGTTACCTGTTGAACACATAACCTGTACATTGTACCAAGAATCCTTATCAACAGTCATTGATCCGACTGTCTTGTTACTTGCACCAAGTGCATTCAATGTTGTGCCGGAGCTTGAAAGCTGTAAACCAAGCTTACCCTTATCGTTACTGAATACTGTCCAGCCGGCACCGTCCTTTGCGAACTTCATATCAGCCGAGTAAATAACGTCTGCTGATGTATTTGCAGGGAATCCTACAAAATCATAAGCGGCTGTTACATTGTAATAAGCCGAACCGTCCCATGAACCTTCTTCAAGAGTTGCACCTGAAACGTATTCTTCACATGCATTTGATGAAACGTATGTATCTGTGTACTTATCTTCATTACCTGTGTTCATATTTGCAGGAAGTATCTGTACTTTAACAGTACCTTGAACACTGCCCGACTTATTTGTACCTCTTACTGTGATTGTTTGAGGTACTGCGTCTTCTGTAACGCTTAGTACACCGTCATTTGTGATTGTGATATTTTTGTTGTTTAATGCTCTTAGATTTGCCTCGTTGCAAATAATGTACTTCAAGTCACCGTCACCCGGTGTTACTGTAGCGCCGCCAAGTGATGCAACTGCTGTAATCTGTGTATTTTCACCTACTCTTACTGTTGCTTTATCAGCTGACAGAGTAAGTGTATCGTATGTATCTGTTGATGTGTCAACCGCGTCTACATCAATAGTCTTTGACGCATATACGCCGTTTGTCGCTGTTGCACGAACTGTAATCTTTTGTTTTGACGCATTTGCACCGATTGTAAGCAATCCGCTTTCTGATATTGTTATGTTTTCATCATTCAGAACTGCGTCATTTGCCTCGTTATATACTGACCATGTTACAGCAGGCGCTGTGATGTATTGGTCAAGTCTTGTTGCACCGTAAGTGAACAACATTGTTGCACCGGCTTTGATTGTATCGCTTGAGCTGTCAAGTGAAATTGTATCTGCACCAAGATTATACAGTGCTATATTATCAACACTTGTATTTGCAAGTATGTTTAGATGTGACACACCGTTTCCGTTAGATGCTGCCATATTTCTAAGAGGCATACCCGTAACCTTTTGTACAAATGTCTTTGTGCCGTCTGAATTGTACTTCCATACATACATATCAACATTTGCGTCAGCCGCACTGTAACGTCCTACAAGTGCGATATGATACCATGTATTTGTATCTGCACCAATCTTTGTATCTGTATAATCCTTGCCTCCTCTTTGCATTTGAATTGTACCGTTTCTGAATACAACCGCACCTGCAACCTTCTTATCACCTTTATCTTCCGGTGTAAATCCTGCACCGTCTGCATCAAATCTTACGTCAAGTGAAAGCATTACGTCAGCCTTTGTATTGGCCGGATATGCACATTCACTTTCAAGACAATATTCACCGTACTTATTATTGCCGTATGAACCTGTCTTAATATACTTTGTTCCGTCAGGAGCACCGTTTTCGATTGTTGCGGCTACAACTTTATCACCCGTGATTGATGTAAGTGTACTTGATTCACCGTTCATTGACGCTGCCAAAGTATCAAGATTTTGAGGTGTACCTACTGTTGAATCGTCCGCAAACAATCCCACAATACCGTCCACGATTGAATTCTTAACACTTGACAGACTCAAAAGTGCATTATCGCCGTCATCTTCTTTGCTGAACAATGCTGTTGTGTCTGCTTTTTCGCTTTCGCCGATTACAACCGGTTTGCAAATCGGTGTAGCCATATCGCTTTTCCATAGCATAATCTTCATATTGTCTGTTGTTACAAAGCTTGATGATACAGGATAATCATTATATGCACCGCTCTTATCAAGTGTAACTTTCTTTGTATCAATGCTCTTTAGAGTCTTATCTGCGTTATAGCTTGCGAATATCAGGTTTGCATTTTCAATAGCGTCTACAGCCGTAACTCTTGCTGTACCGTTAGCATATTCAAGAACTGCATTTGGAGCATTTTCTGCGTTGTATATTACGTTAGCAGTCTTTGTATTTGTGTTCATATTGTAACTTACACCGTCAAGGTAGCCAAGTACAGCACCTATATCCGATACAAGTTCACCGTCTTTATACTCAATCTGAGCATTTAACAGGTTCTTGTCAGCACCCTTGTTTACAAACAAAGTTGTTGAACCGTTTTGAATATCAATTTGTGTGTAACCGTCTTTCAAACCGCCTGTGATTGAAACAATCGGCAAGCTACCGTCTGTGTATGACGGAACGTCACCCTCTGTTTGAATTGTGTATTCAATATTCGGATTGACTTTCTTCAAAGCCTCCAAAGTCTTGATTGAGTCACACAATACGCCTGTTGTTGTATCAGGTCTGTAAGGTGATTTTGTATATCCTGTTATTGTTGTGCCGTTAAGCTTCATTTCATACTTATCAACATCTTCGTCAGGGTCGATTGTGTATGTATTGCCGTTATCTGAGAAATCAGCAGTTGCACTGCTGCCAAGCGTCTTTAGTGACGGAACTGTTTGTTGAATTACCTGTGCAACGTCGCCTTGTGCAAATGTACGTTGCATTTTTGTTGTCAAACCGCCTGTCATATTAAGGTCGTCTGTTGAGTTGATTGTAGCCGTTACAGGCGCTTGACCTTCAAGAGATGCTGATAGAGTAATTGCACCTGCATTTCTTGTTGAACGAACAAATATTCTGTTTGTACCACATTCTGCATAGCAGTAATCAGTGTTGTTTGTTGTAATCTTGTCGCCTATACCGCTGTTGTAACCGCCAAGAAGAACACCCTCACCGTTTAATGAAAGATTAATCTTGTCATATGCAAGCGGGCAAGTGTTTCCGTCTTTATCTACTACTGCAACGTCAAAGTATGCAATATCACTGCCGTCTGCGATAAGTCCGTCAGGACCTGCAACAGGAGTAATCTTCAATGTTGTTGCCTCGCCTGTTGTTGAGATATAGTCTTCTGCAACGACTTCATCTCTTGCGTCATATGCAACAGCCTTAACTGTACCCGATTCTGTTACATCAATACCTGAGAATGAATATATAAATGTGCTGTCAGGCTTTGTTGATGTACCCTTTAGCTTATCATTAACGTAAAGTTCAACCTTTGAAAGACCTGCCGAACCGATAACGTAAACTGTCTTGTTCTTAGGATCACGTTTGCCGTATTCGCCTGTTTCTTCCCAATATGTACCGTTGTACGACTTTAGCGGATAGTTGTATGTATCGTCGCTAAGTTGCGGATAATTCCAGTGACCTACGATATGCAATTTAGGTGTCGTTGACTGAATTGTCTGCATTGTATAGAATACGTCTTTCTTTATTCTTACAGGGTCAACCTTACCTGATGTACGGCAGTTTTCACTACCTGTGTTTCTGTTATGCATATTTGAGTCTGACCATACCATCATAGCCGCAGCCGAATAGTAGTCATTACCTGATAAACCACCTACACGGTCTGAATAAAATTCATTGTAAGCTCTTGCGTCTACCAATGAAAAATCTTCCGATGTAAGGTCGTGTATATCGTAACCGTCCGTCTTTGACGCACCTGCACCAAGCCACTTATTTCTGTAATCATAGTCAGGTGGTGAGAAGTCATCCCATACACGTCTCGGAGCCTCTTCACGGGCATATTCTGTTTCCATAATAGGAACGTACTTCTTTATAGCCGCCATTGATGCCTTTGCATTGCTTGCATGTCTGTTAAGCATTGTGCCGACATAATCAGCCGCTTGAATTTGGTCTGTTGATGAAATTGTACGGCAACCGCAGAATCTTTCACCGTTAGGGTCAAGAGTATTCTTTAGGTCTGTCATTTCCTGTTGGTGTGCCGCTGTAACTGCGTTGTTACCTGTTTCCCAGAAAATTACCGATGGCGAGTTTCTAAAATAAATCATTGCGTCACGCATTGCCTCAACACGCTGATCCCATGCTCTTCCGTCAACGTCAGCCTCTTTATCACCAGCCGGACACGCCGATACTACACCGTACTTATCACCCGAACGAATTTGTGACGGCTTCGGCGCAACGTGCATCCAACGGATAAAGTTTGAATTTGATTCCTTGATCCATTGCATATCAAGGTCTTGCAACCAATCGTTTGCCACACCGATTACAGCCCACTCATTTGTTGAACGCTGTGCGTAACCTGTAAGCCATACAGGCTGGTCGTTAATCTTCAGACCGCCGTCGTTTATATCATATTCAACCTTGCGGAAACCTGTTGTTGTCTTTTGAACGTCAAGTACATTTCCTTCGCTGTCCTTTAGGACTGTATATACGTCATATAAGTTTGGAGAATCAGGACTCCAGAACTTCATATCTTCACATTTTGCACTTGCAACAATTTTTGTTACATCAACAGTTTCTGTGCTTGTTGCCGCAGGGTTATCGTCATAAGCGTCGTCAGGTACTGTTGTCATAAAGTGAGAATCTGCACCTGTATCTTTTGCTGTCTTAACTGATGTTGCGTCACTTTTAAATGAATATCTCAAATAAGGTTGCTTTGTATGATCTGCGTCAGCATCTGTTGAGTCCTTGTTAGGGTCAACCATTTCAACGACATTTACTTCCAAAGTAACGTCCTTATCTGCATCTTCATTTCTTACTTCGCCCTCAACTGTGATTGTTGCCGACTTTCCTCTTATATCAAAGTCTGTCGCATAAATATAGTTACCTTTTGTTTTAAGGTTATTGTATAGCGGCAAAGTCTGATAAGTCTTACCCTTTGCGTAAAGGATTACGTCACCTGTGATACCGCCTTGAACTTCGTTGAAGTCCTTTGTGTTCCATTGATAACCGTTACCGTCTGCCGCACCCGGTTCACTGCCCGGTTTTGTTTCTTTTGTTACCTTTGTTGTGTCAGACTGACCTCTGTCAGCCGCGTTATCTGTCGCAACTGCTATAAGGTTGCTTGACCCGGTTTAACATAGTCTGTAATATCAAAGCCTGTTGCCGCGATACCTGCCTCATAGTAACCGACTATTTCGCCGTTTACATATAGGTAAACAGAGTTTCTTACTGCCTCAAATTCAAGGAAAAGTTTCTTTCCTGCATCTGATTCAGGGATTGTTATATGCTTTCTGTAAAACATAAAACCTCTGTAAAGTCCTGCCTCACCGGCATCGTAACAAGCACCGTCGAATGAATCTTCCGCGTTTATCGGATGCGGTACACTGACCGTATCCCAATCGCTGTCATCATAATCTGCATCGTAAAAGTTCTTTCCGTCTTTTGCGACGCTTGCCGATGCCTTAGCAAGCGGATATTCACTTCCGTCTGCCGCTTTTTTGAACTTCCAGTCGACGTTCATATTATATGTAACCGCCGGACTTTCCGGTTCTTCGTATACAGCAGAAGTTAGTTCTTCGTCTGCAAAAACCGGAACTGCCGCTAATGACAACATCATCTGTAATGCCAACAGCAGTGAACAAAAAATACTTATTTTTTTCTTCATTTCTCATTTCCTCCTCTTTTATATGCTTTAACGATTGATTTAATTATATCAAATTTTAAACATTAAAGAATTGCATATCTTGTTTTAAATATTGCAAAAATTGCTTTTCTTTGTGATAACTGTACATCTTGTATATTTTAATATTGTTTTTTTGTGCATTTTTACATACAAAAAAAGCAGTAACCATAGATTACTGCTCTTAAAATATCGTTATTTTGCAAAAGTTGTTTTACATTCTGTAAACTTCTTCAGGTGAAACAACCGTTACATTTTCATCTTTAAGCACTTCAAGTGCCTTTTCGGGATTTTCAACACGAACAATTACAAGTGCACCCTTATCGCTCTTGCCGATAAATGCGTACATATATTCAATAGAAATACCTGCATTTTTAAGTTTTTCAATTTCACCTGCAAGTCCGCCCGGTTTATCAGCAACCGCAAGTGCAATAACGTCCGTAACCTTTACGACAAGATTATTGCTCTTTAGAATTTCAGCCGCTTTATCCGGGTCGTTTACAATCATTCTCACAATACCGAAATCAGTAGTATCCGCAATCGACAATGCACTGATGTCGATACCGTTCTTTCCTATTACATTAAGTATATCCGAAAGTCTGCCCGATTTATTTTCCACAAAAACAGATATTTGTTTAATCAGTTTCATAGCTTTTACCTCCCTATTAATCGTGAAGTTTACGGTTATCTATAACTCTCTTTGCCTTACCCTCACTTCTTGTGATGGTTTTCGGTTCAACAAGTGTTACCTTTGCGCCAAGTCCCAACGTACTGCGTAATTTTGCAACGATATTCTTTTCAATCGCCGCAACAGACTTAACATCATCAGAAAGCATGCCCTCCGACATTTCAACTTGTACTTCAAGAGTATCTGTGTTATTTTCTCTGCCGACAATAATCTGATAGTTAGGAGTAATATCGCCGCCGATTTTCAAAAGTACTTCTTCAATCTGTGACGGGAATACGTTTACACCTCTTATAATAAGCATATCGTCGGTTCTTCCTGCAGGTTTCTTCATTCTTACAAGTGTTCTGCCACATTCGCATTTTTCATAATCAAGTACGCACAAGTCACGCGTTCTGTAACGCATCATTGGCATACCCTCTTTTGTAATCGTTGTGAAAACAAGTTCACCGAATGAGCCCGGAGGAAGTACTTCTTCCGTATCAGGGTCGATAATTTCAGGAATAAACATATCTTCACAAACGTGCATGCCATTTTGAGCAGAACATTCATAAGATACACCAGGGCCTGTGATTTCGGTAAGTCCGTATACGTCATATGCCTTTATACCAAGCGACTGCTCAATCTGATGACGCATATCTTCCGTCCAAGGCTCTGCGCCGAATATACCTGCTTTTAGACTAAGTTGGTCTTTAACGCCCATTTCGTTTATTGTTTCGCCAAGATACATTGCGTATGACGGAGTACAGCAAAGGTGAGTTGCACCGAGTTCAATCATAAGTCTGATTTGTCTTTCGGTGTTACCCGATGATGTAGGGATTGTCATAGCACCGATTCTTTCAGAACCGCCGTGTGCACCCAAACCGCCTGTGAACAAGCCGTAACCGTATGACACCTGGACAACCGAATTTTCATCGCCGCCTGCTGCCGCAATCTGTCTTGCCATACAGTCTGCCCACATATCAAGGTCGTTTCTTGTATAACCGGCTACAATCTGTCTGCCTGTTGTACCCGACGATGCGTGTATTCTTACAATATCCTTTTTGTCTGCCGCAAAAAGCTCAAACGGATAATAATCTCTCAAGTCCTGCTTTGTTGTAAAAGGCAACTTTGCAAGATCTTTAAGTTCTTTTATATCCTCAGGCTTTACACCCTTTTTATCCATTCTTTCTCTGTACATCGGAACATTTTCATAAACATTCTTTACCTGTTTTTGAAGTCTTTCAAGCTGAAGTTTTTCAAGCTCGTTTCTGTCCATTGTTTCAATTTCCGGCTGATACATTCCCATTGGGTACATCTCCTTTACTTTTTCTTTTTGTTTCTTATAAGCACTGCCGCTATAACAGCCCAAATAACAATAATTGCGACTGTCCAACCTATATAGGTAGTGAATAAATCATGTAGAGTTTTAATCAATAATTGCACTTTTTACTCCTTAAAGTTCATATCCAAGTTCAAACGCTTTAATATTGACATCAAGGAATTTTTCCGGAACAGTTTCCTTTATAACGTCAATCCAAACATTTTTATCTACGTCCATACTCTTTGCCAAAAGTCCGATTAAAACTACGTTTACAGCCTTGATTGTACCTGCCTTTTCCGCAAGAGAAAGTGCGTCAACAGCCTGCAAATTAATCTTTGCACTAAGTTTTTCTTCAATATTCTCAGGATATTCCATAGCACCTGTGATTACAGGCATAGGATTCATTTTTTGAGTATTGGCAATCATCTTACCGCCTTTTTTCAAATAAGGCAAAGCACGCATAGCCTCAAGCATTTCAAATGCCAAAATCAAATCCGCCTCACCGCGGTCTATAATAGGTGAATAAACCTTATCACTGTACTTTACATATGTAACAACACTGCCGCCGCGTTGGCTCATACCGTGAACCTCGCTGACTTTAACGTCATAACCCTCTTTAATTGCAACCTTACCAAGTATACGGCTTGCAAGAAGTGTACCTTGTCCGCCGACACCGACTATCATTATGTTCATTCTACTTTTCCTCCTTTTCAATCGCACCAAACGGACAGACATTTGTACATAGTCCGCAGCCGTTACACTGTGTTGTGTCAATCTTAACAGTATCGCCGTCTAATGAAATTGCAGGACAGCCGAGTTTCATACACATCTTACACTTCTTACACTTGTCTGTTATGTGACAGTGACCCGAATACTTTTTACGCATATTCGGAAGAAGTGCGCAAGGTCTTTGTGCGATAATAACCGAAGGTTCTTCTCTTTCAACTTCTTCTTTTACGACCTTTTCAAAATTCTTTACGTCAAACGGATCTGCAACGACAACGTGTTCAATACCGATTGACTTGCAAAGTGTTATCAAATTAACTTGCTTTGTTTCTTCCTTACGGATTGTGTAACCTGTTGTAGGGTTATCCTGGTGACCTGTCATACCTGTGATTGAGTTGTCAAGAATTATAACAGTATTGTTACCCTTGTTGTATACAATGTCAACAAGACCTGTAATACCCGAGTGCATAAATGTTGAATCGCCGATTACTGATACAAGTTTCTTATTAAATTCAGCACCTCTTGCTTTTGCCATACCGTGTGCGGCACTGATTGAAGCACCCATACAAATTGTTGTGTCAACGCTTTGCAGAGGAGGTGTTGCACCAAGTGTATAACAGCCTATATCGCCCGAAACAACAAGACCGAGTTTCTTTAGTACATAGAATGTACCTCTGTGCGGACAACCTGCACACATTACAGGAGGACGAACAGGTGTAGGCTCGTCTATAACATCAAATTCAGGTGCGTCTGTATCCAAAACAGCTTTCTTAATCATTGACGGTGTATATTCGCCTTGAAGTGTAAATACGTCCTTGCCTATTACATCAACTCCGACGCTCTTACAGAAATCTTCGATAACAGGGTCAAGTTCTTCGATAACGAAAACTTTATCATACTTTGACGCAAATTCTTTTATCTTCTTTTCAGGTAGCGGATAAACTATACCGATTTTCAAATAATCAGCCTTATCGCCAAGTGCTTCTTTTGCATACATATATGCGATACCGCCTGCGATAATACCGATTTTTGAGCCGTTTTCTTCAACTCTGTTAAGAGGTGATGTTTCAGCCATTTCCTTTAGTGCGTTTATTCTGTCCTCAACGACAACGTGACGCTTTATCGCATTACCCGGCATCATTACATACTTCTGCGGATTTTTCTCGTAATCCTTTAATGCAACTTCCTGCTTTTCTTCTTCCTCAACAAGACTCTGTGAATGAGAAACTCTTGTTGAAAGTCTTAAAAATACAGGTGTATCGTATTTTTCGGAAAGTTCATATGCAGTCTTTGTGAACTCCTTACATTCTCCGCTGTCAGACGGCTCTAACATAAGTATTTTAGATGCCTTTGCATAGTGACGTGAATCCTGTTCATTCTGTGATGAGTGCATACCTTGGTCATCGGCAACGCACAATACAAGACCGCCGTTTACTCCTGTATAGCTTGCAGTGAAAACAGGGTCAGCCATTACGTTAAGTCCGACGTGTTTCATACAAGACATACTTCTTGCGCCGGCGATTGACGCACCGATTGCAACTTCTGCCGCAACCTTTTCATTCGGCGCCCATTCAACGTATATATCGTCATATTTAACTATATTTTCTGTAATCTCGGTACTCGGTGTGCCGGGATATGAGGAAACAACGCTTACACCGGCCTCATAAGCACCGCGTGCAACCGCTTCATTTCCAAGCATTAACTTTTTCATCATGTAATCCTCCTCGTTATTTAACCATTATTATAATTTTAACAAAATTCGCCTCTATCGTCAAGTACATTGTAGAAAAAAGCAACAAAATATATTATACTTTCATATTAAAATACCCATTTGCATTAAGCAAATGGGTATCAGTTCGGATTTTTCACGTTTCAAACAATCATTCAAGTTCAAATGCACCTGTGTAAAGTTGATAATACTTACCTTTTTGTGCAATAAGCTGTTCGTGATTACCGCGTTCGATAATTCTTCCGAGTTCAAGCACCATAATTACATCTGAATTTCTTACCGTTGAAAGTCTGTGTGCGATAACAAATACTGTACGTCCCGTCATAAGTGCGTCCATACCTCTTTGAACTATCGCCTCTGTTCTTGTATCAATACTTGAAGTTGCCTCGTCAAGTATCATTACAGGAGGGTCTGCAACTGCCGCTCTTGCGATTGACAAAAGCTGTCTTTGACCTTGCGACAAGCTGCCGCCGTCACCCGAAATAACTGTATCGTATCCGTCAGGCAACATATTTATAAACTCATCCGCATTCGCAAGTCTTGCCGCTGCATAAACTTCTTCGTCCGTTGCGTCAAGATTACCGTATCGGATATTTTCCTTAATTGTACCTGTAAACAAGTTTGTATCCTGTAAAACGATACCGAGCGAACGTCTTAAATCTTTCTTTTTGATACGGTTAATATTAATTCCGTCATAAGTTATCGTACCGTCGGCAATATCATAGAAACGATTTATAAGGTTGGTAATTGTAGTTTTACCCGCACCTGTCGCACCGACAAACGCAACCTTTTCGCCGTGGTCGGCATACAATGTTATATCATGCAGTACGATTTTTTCGGGATTATATCCGAAATCAACATCGAAGAATTTAACTTCACCCGTAAGACGTGTGTATTTAACACTGCCGTCCTTTTGAACTTCTTTCCAAGCCCACATATATGTCTTTTCTTCCGTTTCAACTATATTGTCGTTTCTGTCGTACTTAACATTGACAAGTGTAACATCGCCGTTGTCCTGTTCTACTTCTTCATCCATAAGATTGAATATTCTTTCCGCTCCGGCAAGTGCCATAACGATTGAGTTAAGCTGTTGCGATATTTGGTTTATCGGCATTGTAAATGATTTTGAAAGTTGCAGAAATGACGCTATAACGCCAAGTGTAAGTCCCGCAACTCCGTTTAGTGCAAGTGCACCGCCGATAATAGCTATAAGCACATACTGCAGGTTACCTAAATTAGCCATAATCGGCATTAGGATATTTGCGTATTTATTAGCCTCGGTTGCGTTTTCACAAAGTTCTTCGTTAATCTTATCAAAATCTTCTTTTGAATGTTCTTCGTGACAGAACACCTTAACGACCTTCTGACCGTTAATCATTTCTTCGATATAACCGTTTACCTTACCGATGGACTGCTGTTGTTTTACAAAAAATCTTCCGCTCGCTCCTGCAATTTTCTTTATTACAAACATCATACAGGTCGCAAACACCAACACAAATATTGCAAGATAAACATTCGATATAAACATCGCAACGACTACCGATATAATTGTAACCGCCGACGAAAACATCTGCGGAATACTCTGTGCCATCATCTGTCTTAGAGTATCTGTATCGTTTGTGTAGTAACTCATTATATCGCCGTGAGTATGTGTATCGAAATACTTAATCGGCAATTTCTGCATATGAGTAAACATATCGTCACGAATTTTCTTTAACACACCCTGTGCGATTGATACCATAGTTCTGTTATAAAACAATGTAGCAAGTATTCCCACTGCATACACAATACCCATTACGCAGATTGCTTTAAGCAAGCCCGTGAATACAGGGTTTGTACTGCCCAAAAGCGGTGTTATATAGTCATCGATAAGCGTACCGATAAACATTGAGCCGGCAACGTTTGCAACGGCACTCAGCAATATACATATCAATACAAAGATAAATCTGAATTTGTATTCCTTCATATATGAAAGAATACGTTTGATTGTCTTACCGGTATTTTGTGCACCGTGTTTATTCATCGTCACCGCCTCCTTTCACCTGTGAATTATATACTTCACTATATATTTCGTTGTTCTTCAAAAGTTCTTCGTGAGTACCTATTCCGTTTATTTCACCGTTATCCATAACAATTATCTTATCTGCGTCTTCGACAGATGAAATTCTCTGTGCAATAATAATCTTTGTTGTATTCGGTATTTCTTCACGGAACGCACGTCTGATACTTGCATCTGTCTTTGTATCAACCGCACTTGTACTGTCGTCCAAAATAAGGATTTTCGGTTTCTTTAACAAAGCTCTTGCGATACAAAGTCTTTGTTTCTGACCTCCCGATACATTTGAACCGCCCTGTTCGATATAAGTATCATACTTATCAGGGAATGTCTGAATAAATTCATCGGCTTGTGCAAGCTTACATACTCTTTCGATTTCTTCATCTGTTGCGTGGTCATTACCCCAACGCAAGTTTTCTTTGATTGTTCCGGAGAACAACACATTTTTCTGAAGTACCATTGCAACCTCGTCACGCAATGACTCAATATCGTATTCCTTTACATTTCTGTCACCGACAATCACTTCACCGTCGGTTGTATCGTAAAGTCTTGGGATAAGCTGTACAAGGCTTGACTTTGAACTTCCCGTACCGCCTATAATTCCGACAGTTTCACCCGATTTAATATCAAGATTTATATTCTTAAGGCAGAGTTTTCTCTTTTTCTTTGAATATCCGAAGTTTACATTTCTGAATGAAATATCGCCGTTTTTAATTTCATATACAGGATTTTCAGGATTTGTAAGATCGCTCTTTTCGTCAAGTATTTCGACGATTCTTTCAGATGACGCTCTTGCCATTGTAATCATTACGAACACCATTGAAAGCATCATAAGGTTCATAAGAATTTGCATTGTATATGCAATAAGGCTTGTAAGCTCACCTGTTGTCATAGTTGACGCAACGATAAGCTTTGCACCGAACCACGATATGAAAAGCATACAGCCGTATGCCGCGAACTGCATAAGCGGTGCGTTAAATGCCAAAAGTTTTTCGGCTTTTACAAAGTCATCGTATATATCTTCAGAAACGTTTTTAAATTTCTTTTCTTCGAAATCTTCTCTTACAAATGATTTAACAACTCTTATACCTCTCAAATTTTCCTGTACAACGTTGTTAAGTTTATCGTATATCTTGAATACTCGTTCAAATATCGGGTGTGCGTGAGTCATTATAAAATACAATCCGCCGCCCAAAACAGGAATTGCAAGCAAGAATACAAGTGAAAGTTTATGATTTATACCAAACGCCATAATAAGCGAGAATATAATCATTATCGGACCTCTTACCGCAATTCTGACTATCATCTGATAAGCATTTTGTACGTTCGTTATATCAGTTGTAAGTCTTGTTACGATACTTGATGCAGAGAATTTATCAATATTTGAAAATGAGAAGTTCTGTACATTATAGAACATATCCTTTCTCAAATTCTTCGCAAAACCTGCCGATGCACTCGCCGCAAATTTACCCGACAATGCACCGAAAACCAATGAAATTACACATGAAATTGCAAGGGCGATACCTATTTTCAATATGTAATTCATATTTCCAGCGTCAATACCCTTGTCAATAAGCATAGCCATAAGAAGCGGTATTACAACTTCCATAATAACTTCAAGAGTAACAAAAATCGGTGCAAGAATCGAATCACGTTTATACTCTCTTACACTTTTTAATAATGTCTTTATCATCTAATTCCTCCTTTAAAAATGTAGTACGCTACATATTAAGGTAAAAATATACCCTATTTTTCACACTTATCATTGTCTTGGTACATATGTTCGTAAACCTTTGTTAAAAGTTTTTTGAGTTCTTTTTCCTCCTCATCATTTAATGCACCTGTTATCAACGAATCCATATACTTTCTGTGTTCTTTCATTTCACTGCCAAGCTCAAAAGCCTTGTCAAACAAAATAACCTGTCTGCATCTATGGTCCTCCGGATTTACCTCAACACGCACAAAATTATTCTTCTCCATACGCTTTAAAAGTCCGATAATCGTGGAATGTCTTAACCCAAATTCCTGTTCAATCTCCTTTTGCATTACAACATTCTTGCCCTTTTCAAGCATATAAAAAAGTATATTTGCCTGCGAACAGGTTATATCGTATTTCTTCAGATGTGCATTTGCCGCCATAGACATAATCTCATCTATCCTCTTAAAATAAAAGCCTATACCTTTCTTTTTCACAAATACACCTCCTCGCAAAAAAATGTAGCGTACTATACTTTTTGTGTAGTACGCTACATATTATACACATTATTAATATTAATGTCAATAAACCTTTTTCAAAGTTCATATTTTGTTCATTAATTGTTCACGTTATTCGGAAACGTAACATAAATAGTTGTACCTTTGCCGACTTTGCTCTTTACGCGTATAGTCGCATTATGGCAGGCACAAACGTGCTTTACTATTGAAAGTCCCAAGCCTGTACCGCCGACTTTTTTTGAGTGGCTTTTATCAACGCGATAAAAACGTTCAAATATTCTTTCCGTATCTTCGGGCGGTATTCCTATACCCGTATCCTTTACGGACAGTTCCACGCCCTTTGCCGACTCGCCGACAAATACGGTTATTTTTCCGTTATCCTTATTATACTTTATCGCATTGTCAAGCAAGTTATATACAAGCTCACTCACCAATGTCACGTTACCTTTTATGAATGTCGGTATCTTCGTATAATAAATCTGAATACCTCGTTCTTTTGCGGCTTTTTCAAGAACACATATCGCCTCTTCCGTAACCAGCGAAAGGTCGATATTTTCCGGATTTTCAACACTTCCCTGTTCGTCAATATTTGATAGATTTATTATATCATCTATAAGAGTAAGAAGTCGGTCGGACTCTTTTTCTATCTTTCTGCCAAACTCCTTGATGTCCTCCGCCTTTGCCATACCGTTGCTTATCATTTGTGCATATCCCGAAATGGTTGTAAGCGGTGTTTTAAGCTCGTGCGAAACGTTTGCGGTAAATTCACGTCTGATTTTTTCCGTCTTTTCTTTTTCCGCATTTTGATTTGCTATTCTTGCAAAAAACGGTTTCAACTCGTCATATATCTCTGCCTTGCCTATATTATTTATATCCACTTCATTAATCGGATCTAAAATATATTTCGTCAAATGCTTTGCACTCACAAACGAAACAGCAATAACGCATATTAAAATAATAATAACTATCGGCATTATGGTCAAAACCATATACATTATTACTTTTGTCGGCTGTGACATTCTTAATATACTGCCGTTATTCAATTTTACGGCATAATAATATATTTTTTCACCAATCGTTTCGGAATTACGGCTACTGCTCCCGTTTCCGTATGTAACAGCTTGTTTAACTTCCGGTCGTTCAAAATGGTTTTCCATTGTAGTTGTATCCGCCTCGTTATCATAAATAACCGTACCGTCTGATTTGATAAGCGTCACTCGAATATCGGATACATCATCATACATTTTGGTTAATATATTAATTTCACTGTTTTCGTCATAACCGTCTAAGCATTGTGCCAATATATTTGTTCTTGATTTTAAATCTGATTTTTCCTTTATCGAATACTGTGTACAATATGCCACCAAAATAAGCAGCATACTTACTATAACTGATGATATTGTAAGAATTTTCAGCGTGCCGTTTATAGCTTTTCTCATATCTTATATCCTACATTTCTTATAGTTTCGATACACTTACCCTTTTCGCCGAGTTTATGTCTTAAACTTCCTATATGAACGTCCAGCGTTCTGCTTTCGCCCTCAAAGTGATAACCCCATATCTTTTCAAGCAAAACCTCTCTCGGCACAACTGTGCCTTTGTTTTTCAGAAGATATTTAAGAAGTTCAAATTCTTTAAACGTTATCGCAATATCCTTTCCGTCAACCTTTACATTCCTGCTTTGGTTGTCCAAAATGATACCCTTGTATTCGATTATATCAGAACCGGCTTGCGGACCGCTCCTGCGAAGGACTGCTTTAATTCTTGAAATAAGTTCCATAACGCCGAAAGGCTTTGTTACATAGTCGTCCGCTCCGTATTCAAAGCCTTTGACTTTGTCACTTTCAGTACCTTTGGCTGTTATCATAATAACAGGAACATTTTTAGTCGTATCGTTGTTTCGTATGTCTTTCAGTATAGCAATTCCGTCTTTATCCGGCAGCATTATATCCAAAAGCACCATTGACGGCAAACGCTCGCCAAGTCGTTTTTCAAAATCTGAGGCACTTTCAAAGCCCTCTGCCTCAAACCCTGCTGATTTCACTGCATACGTTATTAAATCTCTTATTCCCTCATCATCTTCGACGCAATAAATCAAATCCATAAAACAATCCCCCATTTATACATTATTCAACTTCTGACGATACTGAAAACGGCAATATATACTTTTTACCGAATTCAACGCACAATTCTTTATATTCAGGATTGTTTCGTCTGTTACTCATAACGTGATGCACATCATAATTTTCGTCATTGAGTTCAATAATAGCTGCAGCAACGTTTGCACAGTGATCAGATATTTTTTCAAGTGCGGTAATGTAATCGGTAAATACAAAACCTTGATTTACACTGCATCTGCCCTCTTGCATACGCTTTATATGACGGTTTTTAAGGTCATTTCTAAGTCTGTCGATAACGTCCTCCAAAGGCTCAACTTTATTAGCAAGTTTAACATCGTCCTTTGAAAATGCACTGATTGTAAGGTCGATAATTTCACCGACGGCATTAACCATTATAGTGATTTCCTGTCTTGCCTTGTCGGAGAAATGAACGTCTTTATCACGTTTTTCTCTCGCTGTAAATACCAAATCGGCGGTATAGTCCGTCATTTTCTCAAAATCTGATATTGCGTGAAGAAGTATTGAAACTTTCTGCGAATCCGACTCATTCAAGCTCTTTGCCGAAAGCTTTACAAGATATGCACCGAGTGCGTCCTCATATTCATCGGCAAGATTTTCTGTTTCTATAATTTTCCTATCTATCGACTCTGAATACTTTGCAACACATTCCTGTGCCATGGTAAAGCTCTCTTTTACCATATATGCCATATTTGTAGCAAGCGTCATACATTGTTCAACAGCGAATGACGGAGTTTGTAAAAATCTTTCGTCAAGCAAACCGAATGTGCTTTCTTCCGCGCCCTCTTTAATTGTCATTCTTGCCAATTTTTCAAGTAACTTGTTAAACGGCAACAATACAGCCGTTGCAACAACATTGAATATCGTATGAACTATTGCGATATTAAACGGTGTAACAGAATCGCTTACAAATGCAAAATTGAAGATTGCATTTGCCGCATAGAATAATACAAGGAATAAAACCGTACCTATAATATTGAAATACAAATGCACCATTGCGGCACGTTTTGCGTTTTTGCTTGCACCGATACATGATATAAGTGCAGTCACACAAGTACCTATATTTTGTCCCATAATTATAGGAATTGCCGCACCGAACGTTATTTTACCCGTAGAAGAAAGTGCCTGAAGTATACCGACAGATGCAGATGACGATTGTATAACAGCCGTTAATACAGCACCTGCAAGCACACCTAAAATAGGATTTTGGAACATTGTAAGTATGTTTGTAAATGCCTCAACATCTTTTAAAGGCTCAACAGCCGCCGACATTGTTTCCATACCGAACATAAGTACCGCAAAACCAAGAAGTATGTTACCGATATTCTTCTTAGAGTCGCTCTTTGCAGCCATTGTAAATACAATACCGATAAGTGCTAAAACCGGAGTAAAGTTAGCCGGCTTACAGAGTTGAATCCAAAAGCTGTCCCCCTGTATACCGGAAAGGCTCAATATCCATGATGTAACAGTCGTACCGATATTTGCACCCATTATAATACCTATAGCCTGTCCGAGTTTCATAATGCCTGAGTTTACAAAACCTACAACCATAACCGTAGTAGCTGAAGATGACTGTATAACCGCCGTAACTGCAGCACCCAAAACAACACCTTTTATAGGATTTGACGTAAGTTTTTCAAGTATCTGTTCAAACTTACCGCCGCCAAGCTTTTCAAGACCGCTGCCCATTACGTTCATTCCGTAAAGGAACATCGCCAGTCCTCCGAACAATGAAAATAAGCCAAAAATGTTCATAATTTTATCCCCTTATTTATATATTTTATAAAATCCTCTAAGCTAATTATATATAATCTATGTAAAATTGTATTCAAGCCTATCTTAAATTTATGTAAAATCTTTTAAAACTCGCCAGCTTTCGATTAATTTTTCAAGCGAAAACATTGCGTTTGCAGGGCTTGTAGACGGCAGTTTTACCGCATTTAAGTCAGAATTGTATTTTACAAACAATTTATACGCGGTATTTCCGTTTGTAAAGATTTTTTTAATTTCAGCCGTTTGTAAAATCCGTCTTAAATCATTCGGCGTAACATTTTTTATAGAGCTGTCGGACGAACCTTCTATGTCACAGCTTGCAATAACATCCCAAACCGCAATATTATGTTTTATCAAAAATGCTTTTTTCTCCTCTGTCGTGCCCGGACAGACGTCATTCATAACATTCGCAAGCACCTTCCAAAACCTGTTCTGCGGATGACCGTAGAGAAAGTTTGCTTCACGTGATTTTACAGACGGGAAACTGCCGAGTATAAGTATTTTTGAATTTTTATCGTATATGGGTTCTATTGTATGAAATTCCATTTCTATCACCTCTTAAATAATACTGTATAAACCTTAAATACACCTTAATTTTATAAAAATATCAGTGGAAATCAAATTTTGTATTGACTATTATATTTTTATATTATATCATAAAAATATTCATAAATAAAGAAAGGATTATAGATTATGAAAACAGCAAACGCACCATTGTTTAAAGACCCTATTCATAACGGAGCCGCTGACCCTGTCGTTATATATAATGAAGAAACAGGCACTCATTATATGCTTTACACCGCAAGACGTGCAGACGTTGAAGAAGAAGGCGTAATGTGGGTACACGGTACTGATATAGGAATTGCGGAAAGTAAAGACAACGGTAATTCATGGGAATATATAGGTATATGCAAAGGCCTTGAATACGGCGAAGGCAAAAATACATATTGGGCACCGGAGGTTATACGTTTCGGCGAGCTTTATCATATGTATGTAAGCTATGTTCCGGGAATTCCTGCCGACTGGAATCACCCGCGTTACATTCTTCACTACACCTCAAAAAATTTAATTGATTGGAATTTTGAAAGCAAGCTTAACCTTTCATCAGAAAAGATTATTGACGCTTGTGTATTCAGGCTACCAGACGGTATTTTCAGAATGTGGTACAAGGACGAGCGGAACGGCTCTCATACATATTTTGCCGACAGCAAGGACTTATATAATTGGGAAGTTAAAGACTGTGCCGCCGATGATGTTCCGCACGAGGGCGCTAATGTATTTGAATTTGGCGGTAAGTATTGGCTTATAACCGACTGTTGGAGCGGTTTGGACGTCTATTATTCGGACGACCTTACGACTTGGACAAAGCAAAGCGGTCGTATTCTTGACGTAGGCGGTACAAGAGAAGATGACGGAGTTATCGCAAATCACGCCGATGTATATGTAACTGACAACAACGCATATATTTTCTACTTCACTCACCCTGACAGACAAAAAAATATGCTTGAAAATAATATCGGAAACGAACGCAGAACGTCAATTCAAGTTGCCGAACTTGAAGTTAAAGACGGTGTTTTGGTATGTGACAGAAATAAGGATATATCGGTTAAACTTAAATAATATAAAAAGGTTAGACGAAATTCCGTCTAACCTTTTGTATTACTTTGATGTAGTTATGCTTATACTGTTTCCATCACTTGTCATTACAATATCGCCGCTTTCATCGGTGCGATACACTTCCACACCCGCGTCACTTAGTTTACTTAAAGTTTCCTCATTAGGGTGACCGTATGAATTGCCTTTTTCTACGCTTATCACGGCATACTGCGGCATAACTTCACGCAAAAACGGATATGACGTTGACGTTCTCGAACCGTGATGACCAACTTTAAGCACCGTTGATTTTAAATCCGCACCGCTGTTTAATATTTCTTCTTCCTCGTCGCTTTCGGCGTCACCCGTAAATAAGAATGATGTGTTTCCGTATGTGATTTTTAATACTATTGACGTACTGTTTAAATCCTTGCCGTTTTCGTCAACAGGTCCTAAAAATTCAACCATACTGCTGCCAAGCTGAATTTCGTCACCGACATTCGGGTGCTTGATTTCAACATTTTGTTCTTCGGCTTTTTTCTTGAAATTTTTATATGCCTTTGTATTCGCCTCTGTTTTCGGTGCATATATGTTGTCCGCTTTTGTTACCGACAACGCACCTGACAAACCGCCGACATGGTCCTCATGAGCATGAGAACACACAACATAATTAAGCTCCGTAACATCTTCTTTCTTTAAATATGCCGCTACCACATTACTGTCCGCAACATTTCCGCCGTCTATCATCATCGTTTCGCCGTCACATTCTATAAGCGCCGAATCGGCTTGTCCTACATCTATAAAATGCACCTCAAAATTTGAATTTTCGGGTATATCCGATGGGTTTACATTACTTCCCGATATTCCGAATGACATAACAAATGCCATTAACATATTTAAAATCTTGCTCATCTTCTACTCTCCCTTCATATATAAAATTATTATAACTTATAATTGACTTAATCTGCAAGTATTTTGTTGATTATTTTGATATTTAATGTTAAAATATCTGTATAGTATAAATTTGAAAGGATATTGTATATGTTAAATGCTGTGTTTTTTCCGTTTTCGGAAATGTATATAAATCACGTTAAATCATCGGAAAAATATGATATGAAGATACAGCACTACCATGACGCATATGAAATATATTTGCAGGCGGACGGTGAGCGATACTTGTTCCTTGACGATATTTGTTACACGTTAAAGCAAGGCGATTTGGTAATTTTAAAGCCGTTTGACATTCACTATATGGAAAGCCGCGACATTGATTTTTACGAAAGATATGTTTTGAATTTCAGCAGTGATATGCTGAGCGGAATTTTGACAAAAACAGAAACCGACATTCTTTTCGATAACATCAAGTCGTGCGTATTCCATCTTAATGATGAGCAATTTACTCTTATTCTCGATTACTTCAAAAAAATTGACGCATTTTCAAACAGAATAGGTTTGCTTTCCGAAAAACTTGCGCTGAGCAGTGTTTTTCAGCTTGTTTCTGTAATTAAAGACCTTTCAAAAAATGCCGAAATTATCACAAGTCAAAATACTCCGTCCGAAATAGTTACGGCGATTGACTATATAAACAATCACTATAAAGAGGACATAAACCTTGACATTATAACCGAAGTCGTGCATATCAGCAAATATCATTTTTCACGACTTTTCCACAAAGCAACGGGTGCAACGTTTCTGCAATATTTATACAATGTGCGTCTTGTAAACGTCCACTCACTGCTTGCCGAAACAAATTTAAACTTAAACGAAATCGCTATTCGTACAGGCTTTTCGTCAAGTGCGCATTTATCAAGAATTTTCAAGCAAGTGTACAATGTTTCACCGCAAAAATTCAGACGTATGTTAAAAGAGAAATCAAAAAAGCAGTGATTAACACTGCTTTTTATTATTGCTGAAGTTGTTTTTTGAATATTGTTCTGAAAATCAATCTTGCAAGCGGTCCCGCAAAAAATATTTGCCAGCACAATGCCATTGGGAAATTCATAGCTGTTGTTTGCAACCATACCGCAACAATTTCTTTGCCCGGATTTTTAAACAGCAATGTTGCAATCATACTCATTGTCGGACACATAATACATACAATCATTGACGAAATTGCAAGCGTGATAAAGAACGGATTATCAACTCCCGGTCTTATAAATCTGAATGCAAGCTTTGTCGCAAGTTTTTCGACTGCGAAAAACTCAAGTATGAATGCGGCAGGCCACATTATAACCATTTCGTGAAATGCAAGCAAGAACACCTCATTGCTCATCTGTCCCTTGTTCAGGCTGATATTATAGCATATCATTGCGTACACCATAATAAAAGCCATAATCAGTGTGAAAATAATGTTTTGAAATTTTGTCTTTGGCATAAATTTTTACCCTCTTTTCTTAAATTTACGCAAAAAAACAACACATCCGTGTTGTTCGTTATCATCGTTAAGCACAATGTGTCGTTTCCAATTATATACCAAAGCATTATTAAATTGCGAGGATTATTTTAACATAACCAGTCTGTGTTGTCAATACCTTTCTCTAAAAATAATCAAAAATCACATCGTAAGATGTGATTTTTGGAGCTGTCGACAGGCTTAATTACTTACCCATTCTCCGACCGATTCGTTTGTTACAACATTTACGTTTCCGGAGAAATCGGACGTATAAAGCTTACCGCTTTTTTTATCCACAAAGTAAATTTTATCATTTTCAACATCGAATTTTTTTACTGCTTTATCATAAATACACGTCAAGTCGCTTGCGTCAAGACTGCCTATATAAAGTCCGTTATACGAAGTTATAAGTCTGCCGTCCGCAGTCTTCACATCGTCTGCATAACAAACATAATTATTGTCACTGCCGTCAAGATTTACGCGGTAAACCTCCTCACGGAAAGGGTTTTTATAATAAATCGTATCTCCCCACTGTGCAATAAGTTCAATATTTATCCATGACGCGTCACCCTTTACGACCAAATGTTGATCTGTTCCGTCTATGTTCATACAATAAATATCTTTTCCGTTATCTTGATTTACAAACAGAATTTTATCTGTCGGCGTTTGCTTTTTACAAATAAGCGAATTAATTTGATTTAAGGTCTTAACTTCACTTCCGTCACGGCTAATTCTCATCAAATTACCGTACCAAACACCGTTTTCGACAAACAGATAATCTCCGTAATAAAAACAGTTAAACGGATACAGCTTAACATCATTGTCACCCATGCTTAATTTCACAAGTGACGTTCCGTCAAGAGTAATTCCGTACATTATATTGTCATTATCCAAGTTGAAATATATGTAATCCTTGTACTTTTTAGGGTATCTGACCGAATTGTCCGTAAGTCGTTCAACGTCGCCGCTGTCAATATTCATACGATAAAGAATGCCGCTCTTTTTTCCGCCGTCCGATTCCTGATAATATATCCACCCATCATCAACGGCAATTTTATTGACCGTTTTATTGATAAGTTCCTCTTCACCCGATATGTCATTTGCTCGGTAAAGGTGTCTGTCATTTTTAGACAAATAGTAAACATTATTGTCATACATCTCAAGTTCACAGACGCTGTTATCAGATAATTTCTGTCTGTTTGCACTGTTTTTGTCTACTGAATATAGCTTTTGATAGTCAGAATCGGATGCATAGTATACCGTACCGCTTTCGTTTATACGGCTGTCTATAACAACTCTGTTGTTTTCACCGTCCCAACCGACAGTTGCACCTAAAGTTTCGGAAACCGCTCTTACGGGAACATATGTTCTGTCATCAATTATTTTAGCAGGTACGTCAAGCTGAATTTGGTCAACCCAAATTGCCGAACCGTCTGAATTATATACTCCCGTACTCATAATTTGATTATCAACAGGCACGCATATAAATTCGCCGTTTCTCTCAGCCCAAACCGTTCTGCCGTTATTGTCCCACGACACATTTGCACCGAAAGCCTCAAATATCGCTCTCATCGGTACAAGTACACGTTCGTCAATATTCTTCGGATTAACGTCACATTCCAATTTTTCGCCGTCAATATATACTTCTATAACGTCATTAGCAAAAGCATTTACGCACGGCAACATAATTACTCCGCTTATCAAAAGTGCAATCAGTTTTTTCAAGATAATCGCTCCTTTATTACAGCATAAATATCATCATTTATATCTTCGACACTTCTTATTTTTCCGTTTTCAACACATGAAATATGTTTCCAGCCGAAACGTTTTGATACGTATACTGCATTATCATAGCTTTTTTGAAGATACGATATATCACTCTCGTGTATATCCTTTTTATCCCCACCGTTTGACTTGTTCGCCCTGTCTTTCATTAATTCTATACCGTACTTTGGCGGCATATCAAGAAATATCGTAACGTTTGGACGCGGAAGTCCGTAAACATTGTATTCAAGGTCGTCAAGCCACGTTAAAAACTTGTCTTTTTCTTCTTGATTTTCGATTTTGCTTGCCTGATGTATAAGATTTGACGACACATATCTGTCTGCCAAAATCAATGTACCGTTTTCGTAATCCTTTCCCCAATCGGTTTTATACGTTGCAAATCTGTCAGCCGCAAAAAACGTTGATGTGGCATACGCATTCACATCTGACGGCTTGTCCCCGAATTCACCGTTTAGGTACATCTTTACAAGTGTTGACGATGGGTTGTCATACGCCGGAAACGACACAGACTTTATTTTTAATTCGTTATTTTCAAGACGTTTTTTTAAAAGTTCCGTCTGTGTTTGCTTTCCGCTTGCGTCAACGCCGTCAATTGCTATAAGTATCCCCATAATTTCTCCTAAAATCAGTCTTGTTTGTATTTTTTTCCTTTTGCAATTACCGTTGCCGCAAATTTAGGCAATTCCATCATTCTTCCTATGCGCCAAGGTTCTTTGCAAAGTCTGTAAAACCATTCCATACCTGTTTTACAGAATATTTCAGGTGCGCGTTCAACTTTTCCGGCAAATACGTCAAGACTTCCGCCAATGCCCATCGCAACGCGTACTTTAAGTGCATCTCTGTTTCTTTCAATCCACTGTTCCTGCTTAGGCGCGCCTAAGCATACAAAAACAATATCCGCACCGGAATTGTTGATTTCCTCAACAATTTCAGCCTCTTCTTCCAGCTTGAAATATCCGTTTCTTGTACCGACAATATTAAGGTCGGTGTATTCTTCCAAAAGCTTTTTCTTTGCCTCTTCCGCAACACCCGGCTTACCTCCGAAAAGGAACAGCTTGTGGTCTGTGTAGTTCATTTTTTGCAAAACCTGTCTTGCAATGTCATATCCTGCCGCACGTTCGCTTATAGGCTTTTTCAAAATCTTTGACGCGTGCACAACGCCTATGCCGTCGGCAGTAAGCAAGTCAGCATTATTAAGAAGTTTACAAAATTTTTCGTCTTTGTATGCAAGCATAATTATTTCCGAATTAGGCGTGTATACCGCATGAAACTTATCTTCGTCCAAAAAACGCATAATGCAGTCAGTAGCCTGTGAAATGTTCACCATGTCAACGTGAACACCAAGTATGTTTACTTTATCCATGTTCTTCTCCTTGCTTTGAATATATTTTATTTGCCACTCCGTCACTTCGTGACGCCTCTCCTCAAGGAGAGGCTTTTCGGCTCCCATTGAGGGGAGCTGTCGCCATTGCCGACTATGGGGTGGCTTTTTAGGGTGACCAATGTTCGCCTCTACGAGTATCCTCATTTGCCACCACTCCGTCACTTCGTGACACCTCTCCTCAAGGAGAGGCTTTTCGGCTCCCATTGAGGGGAGTCGTCGGCATTGCCGTCTGTGGGGTGGCTTTTTTGGGGGCGACCAATGATCGCCACTACGAGCATCCTCATTTGCCACCACTCCGTCACTTCGTGACACCTCTCCTCAAGGAGAGGCTTTTCGGCTCCCATTGAGGGGAGCTGTCGGCATTGCCGTCTGTGGGGTGTTTTTTTGGCGACCAATGATCGCCACTACGAATATCTATTATCTGTTATCTATTTTTGTATACTCCTTACTGTGTACCATCGACTTATATGCCGGTCTGATAATTCTGCCGCAGCCGATAACTTCTTCAAGTCTATGTGCGCACCAGCCGACAATTCTTGAAATAGCGAAAAGCGGTGTATACATTTCGGTAGGTATGCCGAGCATTTTATAAACAAAGCCAGAATACATATCAACGTTCGCACACATAACCTTATGATTATTCTTAACTTCCGCAAATACACCCGGTGTAAGACGTTCAACACTGCAATACAGTTTAAATTCCTTTTCAAATTCAGGGTGATTTGAAACAAGCTGACCTGCTTTTTCTTTAAGCAAAATACATCTTGGGTCACTGTATGTATAAATAGCGTGTCCCATACCGTATATAAGTCCCGAACCGTCAAAAGCCTCTTTACGAAGAATTTTTGCAAGGAATGCCTTAACCTCCTCATCATCTTCCCAGTGCTTAACGTTTGCCTTGATTTCTTCCATCATACCCATAACTTTTGCGTTTGCACCACCGTGCTTAGGACCTTTAAGTGAACCGATAGCCGCCGCAATAGCAGAATATGTATCAGTATCCGATGAAGAAACAACTCTTGTTGTAAATGCCGAATTGTTACCTCCGCCGTGTTCAGCGTGTATCATAAGCAATACATCAAGCATTTCCGCTTCTTCACGAGTATATTTATTATCGGGTCTTATCATATAAAGCAGATTCTCAGCTGTTGACAATCTTGGCTGCGGTGTGTGAAGATACAGACTTTTTCCGTCATGATAATGGCTCTTCGCCTGATAGCCGTATGCCGCCATTACAGGAAGTCTTGCAATCAATTCTATTGACTGACGCAGGATATTACCCGTTGAAATATCATCCGGATTTGAGTCATACGAATAAGACGCAAGTACGGAACGGGCAATTTTATTCATTATATTCTTACTAGGAGCTTTCAAAATCATATCTTCCGCAAAGCCTTCCGGCAATACACGAAGATTTCCGATAAGTCTTGAAAAATCGTCCAAAGTCTTTTTATCCGGAAGATGTCCGAATAACAGCAGATATGCTACTTCTTCAAAGCCAAATCTCTTCTCTTTTTCACAGTTTTTAACTATATCTGTAAGGTCATAACCACGGTATCTCAAATGACCTTCCATAGGGATTTTTTCACCGTCATCAATATAGTAACCCAAAACCGCACCGACAGAAGTAAGCCCTGCCATTACACCTGTACCGTCATCGTTTCTCAAACCTCTTTTAACGCTGTACTGCTTAAAAAGTTCCTTTGAAAACGGCTGATACACATCTGATGCCTCTTCTTGAAATCTCTCTTGTAATCTCTTTTTATCCTCTTCCTTTAACATATCTCCACTTCCCTTCCGCTCCGCTATATCAGAGCTTGAAATTTATATCAGACTTATTTGATTGTCCTCTCCCCTTAAAATTCCTCCGGCTGCCGGAATATTTTTCGGTCTGTAATGCTCAATGTCCTCAACTGTGCATTGTTCTTTGTCTACAACCTTAACAACCTTTGCGTCTTTTTTACGCAACGTTATTACCTGTATACCCTGTGTACTCTTTGTCGCTTTAAGCGGAATTTTTTCCGTATTAACCAATAACACTCTGTTATTATCCGACATCAGAACAACATCTTTATCTTCATCAAGAAGTCTTATATCACATATCGGCGACTTATTTCCGTATGCACCGATAAGTTTTTTACGGTTTGTCTTAGTTTCATAATTTGAAAGCGCAACTTTCGCCATTTTACCGTTTTCAAACGTAAACAGCATTTCGCCCTTATAATCCGTTGTTACAACAGTATACACTATTTTTTCATCTTCTTCAAGTCCAAGTATTCCCGGCAGGTACTCGCCCATAGTGCTTACCTTTGCATCTGCAAGGTCATATGTTTTCATTTTATATGCAACGCACTTATTTGAGAAGAATATAAGTTCGGATTTATTTGTCGATTCCATTGTCTGAACAATTTCATCTGTTTCCTTTAATTTATGCTCCGTTGTACTTGAACGAAGTGATACGGCTGAAATCTTCTTAATATAATTATCTCTCGTTACGAAAATTGTAAGCGGATAATCGTCTATATTTTCCGTTTCGTTATACTCCGTTATTTCCTCACCGCTGATTAAAGTCGTCTTTCTTTCCTGACCGTATTTCTTTGCGATTTTCTTTAACTGGTCTGCGATAATATTCTTAACCTCGTTATCGTCACCCAAAATACGGTTCAGTTCTTCAAGTTCCTCCATAAGTTTTTCAATCTCTGCGGTTCTGTTTATGATATATTCCTTGTTCAAACTGCGAAGTTTGATTTCCGCAATGTACTCCGCTTGAACTTCGTCAATGTCAAAGCCCTCCATAAGATTAGGAACAACATCGGTATCTTTTTCCGTATGACGAATTATTGCAATCGCTTTGTCAATATCAAGCAAAATCTTTTTAAGACCTGTTAAAAGGTGAAGTTTTTCGCTTTTTTTATCAATATCATATTTAATACCGTTTTTAACGCAGTTCATTCTGAACAGTATCCACTGCTGTAAAATCTGCTTAACGCCCAGAACCATAGGTCTTGCATTAATCAAGATATTGAAGTTACAGCTAAAACTGTCCTCAAGCGGTGTCAGCTTATAAAGCTTTGTCATAAGCATATCGGGATCAACGCCGCGTTTTAAATCAAGTGCGATTTGAAAACCGTCAAGACCTGTTTCGTCACGCGCGTCTGAAATTTCTTTCAGTTTGTTCGCTTTTACAAGCTCCATAATCTTGCCGATTATCGCTTCGACTGTTGTTGTATAAGGAATTTCGTTGATTTCGATACAGTTATTTGCCTTGTCGTAAGTATATTTTGCACGAAGTTTAAAACTTCCGCGGCCTGTTTCGTAAATCTTACGCATTTCGCTTTCAGAGTAAATAAGGTCCGCTCCCATTGAAAAGTCAGGTGCAGGCATATATTTAATCACGTCCGCATTTTCGTTTTTCATACAAGCGATAGTTGCGTCACAAACTTCTTTAAGATTGAATGAACAAATATTACTTGCCATACCTACAGCAATACCTTGATTTGGATTTATAAGAATATTCGGAAACGCAACCGGCAAAAGCGTCGGTTCTTTCATTTCACCGTCATAACTGTCTATAAACTCAACCGTATTCTTATTAATATCCTTAAACAGTTCCGCACATATCGGATCAAGTCTTACCTCCGTATATCTTGACGCCGCATATGCCATATCTCTCGAATACTGCTTACCGAAGTTACCCTGAGACTCGACAAGCGGGTGCAAAAGTGCCTCGTTACCGCGTGTCAAACGTACCATTGTTTCATATATGGCACTGTCACCGTGAGGGTTTAATTTCATTGTCTGTCCGACTACGTTAGCCGATTTTGTAAGTTTTCCTCCCAAAAGTCCCATTGTATACATTGTGTACAAAAGTTTTCTGTGAGCAGGCTTAAGTCCGTCTATTTCGGGAATTGCTCTCGATACGATAACACTCATCGCATAGGGCATATAGTTCTGCTCAAGTGTTTCGGTAATGGGCTGTTCGTCTATCGGAGCATATATAATCTCTTTTTCTTCTACTTTCTTTTTCTTCCTTGCCATAAAATTCTCCTATCCTTTATGATAAGTCAAGCATTTCCATATATTTTCCGCCGTTGTCGGCAATGTATTCTTTTCTGTCCGTAATATTATCGCCAAGCAATACGTCAAACATTCTCGATGTGCTTTCCGCATTTTCCGGCGTTACTCTTATAAGTCGTCTTGTTGACGGGTGCATTGTCGTAAGACTCATCATATCAGGCTCGTTTTCACCAAGACCTTTTGAACGTTTAATATCGTATTCGTCACGTTCTTTCGACAATCCGTCCTCTGTAAATTTCTTTAATATTTCTTCCTTTTCACCGTCTGTATACGCAAAATGTTTTTCACCCTTACGCTTTGTCTTTGTAATCGTTATTTCGTAAAGCGGTGATTCGGCAATATACACCTTGCCTTTTTCGATAAGTGTAGGCATAAGGCGGTATATCATTGTAAGAACAAGCGTTCTGATTTGGAAACCGTCAACGTCGGCATCTGTACAGATGATAACCTTGTCCCAACGCAAATTGTCAAGATTAAAACTTTCAATATTTTTATTATGAGCAGACTTAATCTCCACACCGCAGCCAAGCACTTTTACAAGGTCGGTTATAATATCGCTCTTAAAAATTCTCGGATAATCGGCTTTCAGACAATTCAGTATCTTACCTCTAATCGGCATAATCGCCTGAAACATCGGGTCACGCGCCAATTTACACGAACCTAAAGCCGAGTCGCCCTCCACTATATAAACTTCACGCTGTGAAACGTCCTTACTTCTGCAATCAACGAACTTTTCAACTCTGTTCGTTATATCCATTGTACCCGTAAGTTTCTTTTTTATATCAATTCTTGCCTTTTCGGCATTTTCACGGCTCTTTTTATTGACAAGAACTTGATTTGCGATTTTTTCGGCGTCTGTTTTGTTTTCTATAAAGTAAACTTCAAGCTGTTGACGTAAGAATTCCGTCATTGCGTCTTGAATAAACTTGTTGTTTATCGCTTTTTTTGTTTGGTTTTCGTAACTTGTCTGAGTTGAGAATGAGTTTATAACAAGTGCCAAACAGTCCGCTACGTCCGCAAATGTTATTTTTGAATCGTTTTTATTATATTTGTCATTCTGTTTCAAATATCTGTCAATCGCATATACGAATGCGTTTCTTACCGCCTTATCGGGTGAACCGCCGTGTTCAAGGTAACTTGAATTGTGATAATATTCAAGCATATTGACTTTGTTTGAGAAACAGAATGCAACTTGCATTTTCATTCTGTAATCCTCTTTGTCCGCCCTGTCACGTCCCTCGCGTTCCATTTCCCACGTTTCAACAGTTGTAAAGCTGTCATCGCCGACAGTTTCTTTAACATAGTCAACAATACCGTTCTCGTAATAATACTCGAACATTTCCATACCTGTTTCGGTTTCGTTGTAAAGAACGAATTTCAAGCCTGCATTAACCATAGCCTGCTTGTTTAAAACGTCTTGGAAAAATTCAATCGGTATATTTATATCGGTAAAAACTTCTGTGTCAGGTTTCCATTTTTGTACCGTTCCCGTCTGAACGCTTCTAGTTTCAGCCTTTTGAAGTCCTCCGACGTTTTCGCCTTTTTCAAAATGCAATGTATACTGCGTTTTGTCACGCACAACGGTTACATCCATATATTCACTGCTGTACTGTGTTGCACATGCGCCAAGACCGTTAAGACCCAAACTGTACTCATACATTCCGCCTTTATTGTTGTCATACTTACCGCCCGCGTACAATTCACAATATACAAGCTCCCAGTTAAATCTGCCCTCGCCCTCGTTATAGTCAAGAGGTATTCCGCGGCCGTGGTCCTTTACTTCTATGGATTTATCCATAAAACGCGTAACTTCTATTAAACTTCCGTAGCCCTCACGAGCTTCATCTATTGAATTTGATAATATTTCAAAAAAAGAATGTTCACAGCCTTCAAGACCGTCTGAACCGAATATTACAGCAGGACGCTTCCTTACTCTGTCCGCACCCTTTAGACTTGTTATGCTGTCATTTCCGTATTCCTGTTTCTTTTTCGGCATAAACTAACCGTCCTTTCGTGTATTTTCGCTTTCAGCTATAAAAATACTATTATATCTTATTAATTATACTACTATATAGGTTGTTTTGTCAAACGCCGTAAGGCAACATTTAGATTAAATGAATGTTACACACTTCTTTATTATTTGTTCAACATTGATAAAACAACCAAATGATTACAGAGAAAATGATACATTGCGTAAAAAAATTATTTTCCTATTGTTTTACGACATTTTTTATGCTAAAATTATACTGTATATACAATGTATATACAGTTTATTAATACATTAATTTTAACGATTTGAGGTTTTAACTATGAATACCGCATATATATATCTTCAGCTGTATAAACTTTTTGACGACGTAACGCCTGTTCCGGTTGACTGCGGTCAGCTTTGTGACAAGGCTTGCTGTAAAGGTGACGACAGCGGAATGTTTCTTTTTCCGGGCGAAAAAGAAGTTTTTAATCTGTTAAATCCCGATTGGGTACGAATTGAAAAGACAGACTTCACATATGATTATAACGGAAAAACATATACCACGCCTATAGCTATGTGTCAAGGTTTTTGTGACAGATATCAACGTCCGTTAGCCTGTCGGATTTTTCCGCTTACACCGTATCTTGACAAAAACGGTCATATGGATATTATCGTTGACCCACGTGCAAAAGGCGTCTGTCCTATGGCTAAAGGTTTTTATCTTGAAGATTTTGACGCGGTTTTCATTAAAAATATTAAAAAGGCATTTTCTTTACTTATGAAAAACAAGCAATTTAAAGCCTTTATGGTTGAATATTCAAAATACTTAGATGAATTTAAGCGTTTTTATAAATAATTAAACAGTATTCAGAAAGGATATAATTGTAATGCAGGAAAATAACAACGAGAATAAGAAAATTCTAAACGAAAATGACGCAAACGATGTAATGCAAAATTCCGAAAATACAGAAACAAATGATACAGAAGAAACAGATGTTACTCCTGTCAGTGAAGAAAATGTTTCCGAAAGCGAATTGACGGAAAATAACGAGTCTGATGTTCCCAATACAATCAGTGAAGAAGAAATAGCCGATAATTACAGTTTTGACGATGAGGAAGACGATTTTGCAATTTCTACCGAAGAAAATGACGAAACATCTCCGTCTGAGCAAGACGACAATGCAGACGACGATACAGAAACAGATATTGAAAAAGAACAGAGAAAAGCTGAACTTACAAAAAAAATAAAAGCAGGATTAAAAAAAGCGGCTGTTCCCGCTTTAATCGCAGTTATAGTACTGATTTGTACTTTCATTGCATTTTTCATATATTCCCTTTCTACTATAGAAGAAGATAAGGTTATGAAAAATGTGTACATAGAGCAGTTGGACGTTGGCGGTCTTACATATGACGAGGCACTTGATTCAATAAACGCAACATATCTTTTACAGGATGCTGCAATCACATTGACTTCAAACGGTCAGACATACGAAATAAACGGCTCAGACATAGGACTTACAGCCGTTGCGGAAGATACCGCAAAAAAAGCTTTCGATTACTGCAAATCGGACAGCACATTTAAAAATGCACTTGCCGCTATTGAACTTATGTTCAAACCGCACGTAATCGTTCCTGCCGTACAAGTCGATACCGAACAGCTTGACGCAAAGCTTAACGAATTCGGTAACATTGCACTTGGCGAAAGAAAACAGCATTACGTTGAATTTAACGATGACGGTACGCTTACAATATATTCCGGTAAGACAGGTTATAATTTAGACCCATCAACCGCCGAGCAAGAAGTTATTACCGCTCTTAGCAATGAAATTTTTAATAACATCGCGGTAACATTCGCTTCTGCCCCACCGGACGAAATGACTGTCGAATCACTTGACGCACTTGTATACAAAGACCCGACAGACGCAAGATACGAAGTCAACGGAAATGATGTAAACATAGTCGCAGGCGATACGGGACGTTACATAAATAAAGATGAGGCTGCAGCAATTATAGGAAATGTATACGAAGGCTGTGAACCTGTCACATTGCCGTTCTACGTTTCATATCCGACCGTTGACGAAAACACATTAAGAGAAAAATTATTTTCGGCAACATTGAGCAGTTATTCAACATCATACGGCAGTTCGACCGCAAACAGATGTGCCAACGTTGCAAGAGCGGCAAGCCTTATAAACGGCAAAGTAATTGCACCGGGTGATGTATTCTCATTCAACGACACAGTCGGTCACCGCACAATCGAAAACGGTTTCTCTACCGCAAAAGAATACGTTGACGGCAAGAGCGTTGACGGTATCGGCGGCGGTACTTGTCAAGTCAGCAGTACTCTTTATTCGGCGGTACTGTATGCCGACCTTTCGATTGTTGAACGTCTTAACCATATGATGACCGTAGGTTATATTCCGCTCGGTCAGGACGCAACCGTTTCGGACGGCGGAGTTGATTTCAAATTTAAAAACAACACCGACTATCCGATTAAAGTTTCGGCTTACACAAGCGGTGCGACAATCACTGTAAGCATTATCGGTACTGATTGGGAACCTCACAGAGAAGTTAAAATTTCAAACACTTCTTCAACTTCCGGCAAAAATACCGTTGTTCATTCAACAAGATATGTATATGTCAACGGTGAGCTTATCTCAACCGATACACTTAATACAAGTACATATATGCCGCACGAGCCATAATGCAAATTGCATAAATGAAAATAATATAAAACTTAATATTTTTTCATTTTACCCCTTGCAAACATTTTTAAATTATGGTATTATAATATTAATCTTACAGCAAAGACGTTGTATAACAGAGCGAAAGCTCTGTTATATTACGTCTTTTTTTGTATAATAAAAACATTATACAAAAACAAAATATTTAAAGAACGGAGAATTGATATGTTTAACTCAGATTTGACAAAGCACCTTGCAGAGCTTTCAAAGCTTGAATTTACAGATGAAGAGCTTGAACAAATGACGGCTGATATGACAAATATCATAGCTATCATGGATAAAGTATGTGAATTTGATACATCAAAGCCTGCCTATGCACTTGATGCGGTTGACTATAAAGATTTAAGGGCGGACGAACATCGAAATTCGTACCCTACCGAAGAAATTGTTAAGAATGCGAAGAATGTTAAAAATAACAGTTTCGTAGTTCCTAAAGTAGTTTAACAGTCAAGAGAAAGGATTTGATTAACGTGGCTTTAAAAAAACTGAGAGAAATGCTTGACAGTAAGGAGATCAGTGCGGTTGAACTTACCGAGCAATATCTTGACAGAATAGAAAATTCAGATAAAGAAATAAACAGTTATATAACAGTGTGCAAAGAAAACGCACTTGCGGACGCAAAGAAAGCACAGGAAGTTATCGACAGTGGCAACAGCGGTGCATTTACGGGATTGCCTATTTCGGTTAAAGATAACATATGTACACTCGGTGTCAAGACAACCTGTGCATCACATATGCTTGATGACTTCATTCCTCCGTATAACGCAACGGTAATGGAAAAATTAAAGAAAGACAACATCGTTATGCTCGGCAAAACAAATATGGACGAATTTGCAATGGGCGGTTCATCTCAAACATCATATTTCGGCGGTGTTAAAAACCCTTACGACTTAACTCGTGTTACAGGCGGTTCTTCCGGCGGTGCCGCAGCAAGCGTAAGTGCCGACCTTTGTGCCGCCGCACTCAGTTCGGATACAGGCGGTTCTGTTCGTCAGCCTGCTTCATTCTGCGGTGTTACAGGTCTTAAACCGACATACGGCACTGTTTCAAGATGGGGACTTATCGCATTCGCATCTTCACTTGACCAAATCGGCGTTATCGCAAAGTCTGCCGAAGACACAGGCTATATGCTTGAGGGCATTTACGGCTATGATGAAAATGACGCCACATCAAGCAAAAAATCAGAGGGCAACTATAATTCACTTATCGGAAGTGATGTAAGCAAATTAAAAATCGGTGTACCGAAAGAATTTTTCGGTGACGGTCTAAATGACGAAGTTAAAACGACTGTTTTAAACGCCGTTGAATATTACAAAAAACTTGGCTGTGAAATAGTTGACGTTTCACTTCCGAGTCTTGAATATGCGGTTTCGGCTTACTACCTAATTTCATCAGCCGAGGCGGCAAGCAACCTTTCACGTTTTGACGGTATCAAATACGGTCTTAGAAGCGGTCTTGGCGAAGACTTTAACGACCTTATTAAAAATTCACGCCGTGAAGGATTCGGTCAAGAGGTTAAAAGAAGAATTATGCTTGGCAACTACGCACTATGTTCGGGTTACTATGACGCATATTATAAAAACGCAACGCGTATAAGAACGCAAATAAGAAACGAATATGCCGATATATTCAGCAAGTGCGATGTTATGCTTACACCGACCGCACCGACTACGGCTTATAAAATCGGTGAACAGGAAAACGATCCCGTTAAAATGTATCTTGCCGATATTTATACAGTAACGGTAAACATTGCCGGACTTCCCGCAATTTCTACAACCTGCGGTTACGATTCAAAAGGTTTGCCTATCGGTATGAGCCTTATCGGAAAAGCATTTGACGAAAAGACAATCATCGCAGTATGCGACAGATTTGAAAAAGACTTTGAACGAAAGGAGATTGTACTATGAGATACCAACCCGTAATAGGACTTGAAATTCACGCGGAATTATTGACAGATTCAAAAGTATTCTGTACTTGTCAGAATGAATTCGGCGGCAGCGAAAACACTCGTGTATGTCCAAGATGTTCGGGACTTCCGGGTACACTTCCCCTTTTAAATCAAGGTGCGGTAAGGCTTGCCGCAAAGGCAGGTTTTGCACTTGACTGTACCGTAAATAATTACAGTGCATTCGACAGAAAGAATTATTTTTATCCCGACTTGCCTAAAGCATATCAGATAACACAATTTGACCACCCGATCTGTACAGGCGGTTATATAACCGTCACAGGCGGTAAGGACATCAGAATTAACCACATTCACATTGAGGAGGACGCGGGTAAGCTTGTGCATGACGATTATGAGGGCATTTCAATGGCTGACTATAACCGTTGCGGTGTACCGCTTATTGAAATCGTAACAGAGCCGGACTTCCGTTCAATCGAAGAAGTTCAAGACTTTGTTGAAAAACTTGCTTTGCGTTTAAAGTATGCAGGCGTGTGTGACGCAAAAATGGAGCAAGGCTCAATGCGTGTTGACGTTAATATTTCAATTATGCCTGTCGGCTCAACCGAATTCGGTACCCGTGCCGAACTTAAAAATCTGAACTCATTAAAAGCAATCGGTCGTGCGATTGAATATGAAATAAACCGTCAAGCGGAAATTCTTGATAACGGCGGTACTGTTATTCAGGAAACAAGACGTTACAACGACAACCACGGCGATACAAAGGCATTACGTTCAAAAGAGGATGCACACGATTATCGTTACTTCCCTGAGCCGGATATTCCTCCGGTATTCCTATCGGACGAAGACATTGAGGAGATAAGAAAGTCAATGCCTGAAATGCCACAAGACCGTTTTGTACGTTATACAGAAAAGTACGGACTTCCGACAGATAACGCTAATCTTATTATATCAAGCAAGGAATTTTCAGATTTTTACGATGAGTCTGTAAAAATAAATCCGGACTACAAACAAATTTCTAATCTAATGCTTGTTGAACTTAACAGAAACCTTAACGATTCCGAAAAGACTATTTCAGATGTAACATTCTCCCCTGCCGATTTGGCAGAACTCGTTAAAATGTCAACAGACGGCGTTGTTTCCAAAAATGCCGCTAAGGATATTTTGAAGATTATGTTCAATAACGGCGGTAAGCCTATTGATATTGCCAAAGAAAACGGCTTTATTATGGACAATGACACATCGGGGCTTGAAGAAATTATTGATAAAATTATAGCTGAAAACGCAGACAGTGTTGAAAGCTACAAAAACGGTAATCAAAAGATTTTCGGTTTTCTTATGGGACAAGTGGTACGCACAGCGGGTAAAGGTGCAAACCCTAAACTTGCTAAGGACTTATTGACTGAAAAATTAAAATAAAGGTGGAATTAATATGCAGAAAATAGATGGTTCACAGCTTATAAGCGAAATCACTCTTGACGATTTGCAAAAAGCTGTCGGCGGTTCAATAAGCTTTTGTGCTTGCGTGCATAAGCTTAGAAAAATGAGCGGTTTCTCATTTGTAATACTTCGTACGGGAAGATATATTCTTCAATCCGTTTATTCAAAGGATAAATGTACAGGCGATTTTAACTCACTTTGTGAGGGTGCTTATATCAAAATCACAGGTGACGTAAAAGAAGAAAAACGTGCTAATCACGGCTATGAAATAACTCTTTCTTCGTTTGAAATACTTTCAAAACCCGCAGAGGAATACCCTCTTCACGTTTCAAGCAAAAAGCTTGGCTGTTCAATCGAAACTTCAATGGCACACAGAAGTGTCGCACTTCGTCACCCTGAACAGAGAGCGGTATTTAAAATTGCAGAGGGCGTTGTGTCGGCATTTCGTGAATTTATGTTAAACAATAACTTTACCGAAATACATTCACCCAAAATCGTTGCGGCAGGTGCTGAGGGCGGTGCTAATATATTCAAATTGAAATACTTTGATAAAGACGCATATCTTGCACAAAGTCCGCAGTTCTACAAACAGACTTGCGTAGCATTCTTTGACAGAGTGTTTGAAATTGCTCCTGTTTACAGAGCCGAAAAACACAACTCTACACGTCATTTGAACGAATATATCGGACTTGATTTTGAAATGGGATTTATCAACGATATGCATGATGTTATGGCTATGGAAACGGCTATGCTTAAATATGTTGTTGAGTATTTGCCGAAACATTACAGTGACGAGTTGGAGCTTTTAGGTGCAACATTGCCTGTTATCAATGAAATCCCTTCGGTAACATTCTTTGAGGCACTTGATATTCTCGGCAAGTCACATAATCAATTTGACCTTGATCCTACAGATGAAGTTAAATTGTGCGAATACGCAAAAGAGAATTATGACAGTGAATTTATATTCGTTGAAAAGTTCCCGGGATTAAAACGTCCGTTCTATGCAATGGATTCGGCAGACGACCCTAAACTTGCCGAAAGTTTTGACTTGCTTTTCAGAGGTCTTGAAATCACAACAGGCGGTCAGAGAATACACGATTATAACGAACTTCTTGAAAAAATGAAACGTTATCATATGGAGGAGGGCGACCTCGGTGCATATACCGATATATTTAAGTACGGTATGCCACCGCACGGCGGACTTGGTATCGGTCTTGAACGTGTCGTTATGAAAATGCTTGGTCTTGCAAATATCCGTGAGGCAAGCTTGTTCCCAAGAGATATTCACCACCTTGATCCGTGATGATATGATTATTTAATGTACTTTCGTAGGGGCGACCAATGGTCGCCCTTTTATTTTGCTCATTTGCCACCCCTCTGCCGTTTCACGACTGCTCACCTCAATGGTCATACAGCAGTGGCAATATTACACATTAATTTTTAAAACTCCAAAATTTTTGTTTTTTTTATCAATTATGGATAAATCAAAAAAACAATGCAAATAATATTTAACACAAATATAAATTTATTTTGGAGGAAAAGCGATGAAAGCAACAGGAATTGTAAGAAGAATAGATGATCTCGGAAGAGTTGTTATTCCAAAGGAAATACGACGCACTATGCGAATCAGAGAGGGCGATCCTCTTGAAATTTATACAGAAAAAGACGGTGAGGTTATTTTCAAAAAATACTCCCCAATCGGCGAGCTTGGTGACTTTGCCGCAAATTATGTTGAAACACTTGCCAAAGCAAGCGGACACGGTGCTTGTATAACCGACCGTGACAATGTCATTGCAGTATCGGGATTACCGAAGAAAGAGCTTATCGAAAAGCCTGTAAGCAGTGAGCTTGAAAATGTAATGAACGAAAAAATCATTGTAAGCTACAAAGACGGCAAACCTGTTTCAGTCGCTGACGGTGTTGAAAAATACAACGCGGGCGTTGTTGTTCCGATAGTATCGGAGGGTGACACGATCGGCTCTGTTTTATTCATTTTAAAAGATGGTGAAACTGCGTCTGAAGTTGAAGAAAAATTAGCAGAATCCGCCGCCGGCTTTTTAGGCAAGCATATGGAAGGCTGAAAAGGTTGTCTGCAATGTAAAAGGTGACTGCAAAAATGCAGTCACCTTTTATTTATCTTCTTCGCTTATCGAATTTACGTCGTTTTTTAAACTTTTCACGTTCTTCATAACGTCTGTGTTGTTCTGTCCTTCTATGCTGTTTTGCCTTATATATTTCGTTCTTCTTTTTCTTTTTCGGTGCAAGATACTTAAATATACCTTTACCCTCAAATTTCTTTGTTTTACCGAGATACAATACAACCGCTATTGCCGCCAAGCAAAGTACCGCTACTATGCTTACAATCGCAACTGCCGCTCCTCCGCTCTTTCTGTCGTGATGTCCCTTTTCCTGCGGAAGTGCTTCATTCGGTTCAAATGACGGCATTGGTCCAGGCATCTCAACCGGTCCTACAAGTGCCGGCTTTTTTGTCGGTCTTGGTGTCAGGGACGGCTTTGGTGATGATGATTCCATAGGCGAAGCCGTTTTTGTCGGTTTCATTGTTCCCGTCACCTTAGTCGTTGTCTTTGGTTTTGTTGTCGTTTTAGGCTTTGTTGTTGTTTTCGGTTTCGTTGTTGTCTTTGTTGTCGTATTTGATTTTGATGTACTTGATGATGTCTTATTTGACGTATTGTTTGAAGATTGTGCTTTCGTCGGTGCAGGTGTTTCAAACACAACCGAATCATTTATGTCAAAATTAAAGAATGTCGCTTTATTCTGCAACTTTCTCAAATGGCTTGTAAGTGCGCACACTGCCAAAGATGTTGCCTCACTGTTACTCTTTCCCTTACCGGTCGAAAATCCACCGTCTTTTTGCTGATACTGCATTAAGCCGTCTACCGCACTGCCGTTTTTAGCCACAAATCTGCCGTCACTGTCAGCATTAACACCCAAAGTATCAAGTGCGATAACAGTCATTGCCGTTGATTCAAGGTCACCCCAATCACCGTCTTTGTCCTGTTCTGCCGACAAATAATTAAGTGCGTCCTCAACCGCATCTTTAGGGCTTAAATCAATCACATAACCCGTCTGATTTTGCGTTATCGTATACGCACCGCTTGTTTCGTAATAAGGTGCAAGTGCCGTAATTGCAACTGCGGTACTGTACACGCTGTCATCAAAACTGCCGTTCGTATTTTGATGTGACAATATCCCTGCAAGTATATCGTTTCTATTTGACAATGCCCATTCAGGAGTTTCAAAACTCTTTGAATCAAGAGCAATAAGTCCCCACGAATATCCGTTTACACCCTCTTTTCCGAGTGGTGAAACATTATCTCTGTAATAAATACCGTCCGCAACCAAGTCACGTCCGCCGACATTTCTCGGATCACCGCCCGACGCTATCGTTGCAAGCACTGTTCTTTGCATAGACGAGGCATTATGTTCTTCGCCGTAACCTGCCGCAACTCCGTCAAGACCAGCCAAATATCTGCTGTAATCATAGTTTTTACCCATTCGGTTCAAAGCCATAATATAAAAATCAGAACTGTATGATCCGATTCCGTAAAACGGACTATCCTTATCAGCTTTCCATTCTATTGCTTTTTCTATAGCACTTTTTATGTCGCTTTCACTTGTTTCCGCATTGACGCACACTGTCGGAATCAGCATCGAAGTGCATAAAACAGCCGCCATGATTTTTTTCTTCATATTAAAAATCCCTTCTGACTTTAAATACTCTATATCAGTTTATCATTATACCATACATTACTAACAGTTTTCAACCATTATTCTTTACAAAATTCATTATATTTTCGTTACAAATTTTATCGTCATATTAAACTAAATTCACTGTTATTTAATTATCAATTTTTATCAATTTATGATATGATAAAATTTAAGGGAGAATTGGAGGTATTTTTATGAAAAAACTTTTATGCACGGTACTTTCGACAGTGTTTGCTATATCATCGGCAGCAGCTTTAAATATGTCTGCGTATGCTGACAGTACAAACACGCAACAGGTAAGCTACAACTATTGGTATAATTCTTCTACAGGATATACCGATGAAAATGTGCACACACGTCAAATGGAAAAGCTTGACCGCGGTCTTATCGCAATAAAAACAGACGGCGGTGTATATTTAAGTTGGCGATTATTTGACAGTGAGGACAATATTTTCGGCAGTGCCGATAAAAATGTGTCATTTAATGTATATCGTGACGGCAAAAAAATAAGCGAAGTCGCAACCAAAACAAATTATGTTGATTCAACCGTTGGTACAAATTACAGTGTTGCACCCGTTATGAACGATTTTGAGGGAGATAAGTGCGACGCAGTAACGGTAAATGAAAACAGTTATTTTGACATACCGCTTTCAAAACCTGATGATGAAACAATTTATGACCCATCAGGCAATGAGCTTGCTACATATTCATTCTTCCCTGCCGACTGTTCAACGGGTGACGTTGACGGCGACGGAGAGTACGAAATAATCGTGAAATGGACATCTTCCGAACATGACGTCGGTTCGCCTGGTGACCCTGCATATTCCGGCACAGTACATCTTGCCGCATACAAATTAGACGGTACAAAGCTTTGGAAGAACGATATTGCACTCGGTAAAAACGTATATTCAAGTGCACACACACTTCAGTTCCTTGTATACGACTTTGACGGCGACGGCAAATCTGAAGTAATGTGTCAAACTTCACTCGGTTCAAAGGACGGACAAGGCAAATATGTTTCAAATGCCGCACAAACCGATGAAGAAATTAAAGCAATAACAGATGAAGAAAATTCAACTGCCGATTACAGAGGTTACGGCAGAATTACCGAAGGTAAAGAATTTTTGACAGTATTCAACGGCGAAACAGGTGTCGCAATGGACACTATTAATCTTCCGACAACTCGCGGAAGTGAAAACGGTGTAGACTACGGCGACGATTTCGGTAACCGTTCAAATCGTTTTGTATCCGACATTGCCTATCTTGACGGCGAAAAGCCGTATGCAATATATTTAAGGGGCTACTATTTCGGCAGAAACGGCAAACAGCGTACAAGTATTGCCGGTATAAGCTGGGACGGTACAGCTTTATCCCCTACTTATCGTTTTGATACGCAAAAAGGTCAAGAGGGATATTTTGACGGTGCTTATCAATATGTCGGAAACGGCAACCACAACTGTACCGTTGCCGACGTGGATAATGACGGCAAAGACGAATTTATCACAGGTGCATTGTGTATGGAAGTCAATGACGACAATGAATTTCGTCCTAAATGGTGTACATATCTACAGCACGGTGACGCGCTTCATATAGGAAACTACGACCCTACACATACCGGTTTTGAATTTTTCACAGTCCACGAGGACAGCGGAACAAACAGCCTTAGCGGTAATGACATAACTCTGGATTTCGGTATGTCTGTTATTGACGCCGAAACAGGCAATATTATGTTCCACGAAGGTGCGTCCGCCGACACAGGCCGCGGTGTTATGGCAAATGTCGGTGCCGGCGGATACTATCAAATTTGGAGTGCAAAAAACTCTGCAAGACAGTCAAACGGCGGCACTGATTTCACAACTGCAACTTCGCTTACAGGCAGAAATACACCTTCAATGAATTTCCGTATTTTCTGGGACGGCGATTTATACGACAACTTGCTTGACGGTGCAAATATCACCGATTGGAACGGTCGTAATATGAGCAATATATTCAGTGCCGGAAATTATGATTGTGTTTCAATCAACGGTACAAAGGCAAATCCGTCACTTCAAGCCGACCTTTTCGGTGACTGGAGAGAAGAAGTTATATACCCTACTTCTGACGGAACGGCTCTTCGAGTATTCTCAACAACCGATACGACAGATTATAAAATAAAAACACTTATGCAAGACCCTGTATACCGCAGCGGTGTTGCGGCGGAGCAAACGGCATACAATCAACCTCCGCACGTCGGCTTCTATATGGGTAAAGAAGTGTTTGAAACAAGAACACTTACAAGCATAGTCGTAACAACACAGCCTACAAAAACTTCATATGTTCCGGGCGAATCGTTTGACAGAACAGGTATGGTTGTAAAGGCTAATTATTCGGACGGCACTTCGGATGAAATAAACACTTACACAGTTTCCGAAATTGATAAAGATATAATCGGCGAACAGACACTTATTGTTTCGTACTTAGGCAAAACGACCGATTTGAAAATAACGGTAAAATCTGTTTCAAGAATTACTGCACAGACTTCAAAATCAACATACTATCTCGGTGAAAATATCGATAAAAACACAATTACAGTTACCGCATATTACTCTGACGGTACTTCATCGGTGCTAAACTCAAGCGAATTTGAAGTGACAGGTTTTGGAAACACGCTTGGTAAACAAACTCTTACAGTAACGTATTTAGACAAAACCGCATATTTAACAATTCAGTTATTGGACGCAAACATTGCCGCACTTAATAAACTGTATGAAACATCAAGCACAACATCAGAATTAACAACGGCACAAATAGGCAGTTATGCGGGTGACTTCACGCTCGAACATACAGTGAAAATCAACTCAATCCCTGCAAACGGTAACACAGACAAAAACAATGCGGCAGGATTTTTCGTAAGATTTATGGCTGACAAGCAAACAGGCGGCGGCTGGTATCTTACAAAAAAATCTGATACTGAATTGAATGTTGCATGGAAAAACACAAGAGCGTCTTCCGTAGGCACAATCAAGCTTGGCGAAACATATACTTTCCGCTACAACTTTACAAATGTCGGCAACGGAAACGGTGCGACTGTTACGTTGACTGTTATTGATTCAACAGGTAATACGGTTGCCTCGGCGAGTGACCTTAACCTTAGAAACTTCTCCGACTCAGCAACCGGTAGGACTTCACCTATCACATACGTTCAGATTTATAATCAAGCCAACGCAAACTCAACATCAAGTGTTGAATTTGCAAATGCAAGATATTACACTACAAGCGAAATAACCGTAAACGGTCAGAATGTTGCTTTAAACATCGGTTGCCTGACAGATATGAAAGGATATGCCGCAAAATATTCAAACGGTATTTTGACAGACTTAGCCGATATTACGCCTACAACAACCGGACAATCTACTGTTTTACTTCAATTTGAACCTGATAAAGTGTTTATTTGGAACGATATGACTCCTGTTGATTTTTGGCAAAAAACAGAATAATTAAATCAAAAGGTGTTGCAATATGCAACACCTTTTTGATTTATAAATACATATTAATTATCAATAACTTCCTTAGCCATATTAATAAGTCCCTGCTTATCAAGCGGTGAATCTATTGCCGTAATATTGTAATAAATTCCGTCCTGTTCCCACTCAACGCCTTGCACTTGTGAAATTTCAACCTTCTCCGCGCCGTAGCTGAATACATATTTACCGCTTTCCTCGTCTTTCATATCCTGTTCAGTCTGCTGATAATCAGCCGGAACAACCTTATTTACATACGATATATATGCTATTGCTATGCCGTTATAATCGCTTACTTCGCTGTTGCCTCGGTCTTTATGACTGTCCGCGTAAGTGTCGGCGCTTAACATAACTTTGTCACCGTCTTTTTCATAATCAGCCATAAACGATTTATACTTTTCTTCTGTTCCGTTTTCTTCGTCAACATACTTATTTTTTCCGTTATGTCCGCCTTTAAATGTATAGCCGTTTGAAAATTGTTCGACAATCTTCGGTGAAAAGCCCACATTTTTATTAAGCGTTTCCGTAGCGGGAATGTTTGTATAATCCGGCTTTGACGATGTACTTCCCATAACATAATTGACTGCACCTTTTGACGCAAATGCCACTGTGCCGACAGCCAATACTGCCGCCGCAATAATGATACTCTTTTTAAAAGATACTTTTTTCATTTTTACATTCTCCTTTTCAAAACTATCCAACGTCATACAAAGTTTATTATGAAAATTTTCACTCGGTTTCGGAAAGGCATTTTTCCAATCATATTTATTCATCTTCAAGTTCCTCCTTTAAATTTTTACGACCGATATGCAGACGGCTTTTAACCGTTCCGACAGGAATTTTTAATATATTCCCTACTTCTTCGACAGAATAACCTTCTATATAGTGTAGCATTATTACTATTCTGATTTTGTGTTTCAGCTTTTTAACCGCATTATAAAGCTCGGTGTAGTTTGAATTGTCCTTATATTCAAAACTGTTGTTACAGTCCTCTATCGAAACAACCCTTTTATATTCACGCAACTTTTTATAACATTCGTTTATTAAAATTCTTATAAGCCACGTTTTGAAATACTTTTCTTCTTTAAGAGTGTGAATTTTCGTATATGCCTTTAAAACAGCCTCCGAAACAACATCTTCACAGTCACTTTCACTTTTAAGCATACCCTTTGCAATATGGTACATTGTATTCTCTGATTTCAGAACTTCTTGTGTAAATTTTTCTCTGTCCATTGGATTTTACCTTTCTGTATAAACATCAGCGCTTTTTGTTTGTACATTAGTTAGATAGTCATGGGCGGCATTTGGTTCATTTTTATATAAAAAAACCGACGAAAAATTTTCGTCGGTTTAAAAACGTATTTAAGCTGTCATCACGGTTGTTTACCGATGTAAGCAAGGATACCGCCGTCAACATATAGAATGTGACCGTTTACAGCATTTGATGCATCTGAAGCAAGGAATACAGCAGGACCTGTAAGTTCTTCAGCTTGTAGCCATCTGCCTGCAGGAGTTCTGCCGCAGATAAACTGGTCGAACGGATGTCTTGATCCGTCAGCTTGCTTTTCTCTTAGCGGAGCTGTTTGAGGTGTAGCTATGTAACCAGGGCCGATACCGTTACATTGAATGTTGTTAGCACCGTATTCTGAACAGATGTTTCTTGTAAGCATCTTTAGACCACCCTTAGCAGCAGCATAAGCTGATACAGTTTCACGGCCAAGCTCTGACATCATTGAACAGATGTTTATAATCTTACCGTGACCCTTCTTAATCATTGAAGGAATAACTGCCTTTGATACGATAAACGGAGCGTTAAGGTCAACGTCAACAACCTGTCTGAACTCGTCAGCAGTCATATCGCACATAGGAATTCTCTTAATGATACCTGCATTGTTTACAAGAATATCGATAACGCCTACTTCAGCCTCGATTTTCTTAACCATTTCCTGTACCATTTCTTCGTTAGTTACGTCGCAAACATAACCCTTAGCGTCGATACCGTCAGCTGTATATGCAGCCATACCCTTATCAACAAATTCCTGCTTAATATCGCAGAAAACAATCTTAGCACCTGACTTTGCATATGCTGACGCAATAGCGTAGCCGATACCGTATGATGCACCTGTTACAAGTGCAACTTTACCTTCAAGACTAAAGTTTAAATACTCACTCATCTTAAATTTTTCCTCCTTGTATTTTTATATTTAATATAAATATTAACTAATTTAATAATTCTTAAAAAAGAATTACATTAACGGTTCGGGACGATAGATAAGGTGTGAGAAATTGCCTTCAATATCTCTGTACCAATATGTCTTTAATCCCTTTGCATTTTCAGATACATCGTGTACTTCTTCAACTCTTTCATCAGCCTTTAGCTTTGCAACGATTTCGTCAAAAGCCGCCGGAGTTACAGAAAAAGCAAGGTGTCTGATACCTGCCTGTTTTTCAACGTCAGCGGTTTTATCGTCTGTTGCCGTAACAAACTCAATCATACTGCCGTCGGCAAACTGAAGAAAATATGTACCCTTACCATTGTCATAAACAACTCTGCCGCCGTACATTTCCATATACCAATCTTTAAGTGCGGCTGTGTCCTTTGAAACAACAGCAACGTGTTCAATACCGTTTACCATTATAACCACTCCTATTTAACATTAATAACTATATCTATTATAGCATATTTTCTGTATTATTTCAAGTGATTTATATAATATTTTTACAAAATCTCTTTATCTCCGATTGTCATTGAATTTCTGTGTACATTCATAAAACCGCCTTTGAAATTATTGCAATATTTTTCCATTGCGTCAATAACACTCTGCGGTTTAAGATTATACACACTGCCTACAGAAATACACATTTTAAGCACAAGTATGCCGTTATCTTCGCTTATTTTTTCAATGCTGTATATATACGGACGTATATCCGACTCTTTTACACCGCTCTTTGATTTTTTCATTACTTTGAGTTCGTTTTGTGCAAGAAGTTTTTCAATATCCGCACTGCCCTCATATTCAAGTTCAACCGTATACACCGCTCTGTCAAGTTTTGTAAGGTCAATTTCCTTGCCCTCAACTTTTTTTGCGGCAAGGATTTTATATCCCGGCGGAAAAGCATTATTGATTGTATCGACAAGTTCTTGTTCGCTGTAATCGCCGTCAAATCCTACTTTCATATACTCGCAGTCAGAAGTCACACCTACCGACAACGGCTGTGCAACCATCATAATCGGGTGAGGATTAAATCCGTTTGAAAACATAAAATTCATACCTGTACGACGTACTGTTCTGTGGAACAGACGCACAAAGTCAAGGTGAGAAATATATTTTACTCTTTCATCTCGCGAATATTTCAATATATAATTACTCATAACAGACCCCCGTACCGAATGATTTAACACCGCAGCCTGCACATTTTTGACGGCAGTTCGGTGTTGTTACAGATTGTTTTGCTTTTTCATTTTCACGCATTAAGAAATTCTTTGTAACGCCTATGTCGATATGGTCCCAAGGAAGAACTTCTTCATAACTGCGTTCACGCGCCGTATAGAAATTAGGGTCAATTCCAAGTTCGTCAAAAGTCTGCATCCATACATCAAACTTAAAATGCTCTCCCCAACCGTCAAACTTACAGCCATTTTCAACAGCCTTAATTATAACCTCGCTAAGACGTCTGTCGCCTCTTGCAAAAACACCTTCAAGATAACTTGTCTTATTATCGTGCCAATTATAACGTATTCTTTTTGACTTGATAGCCGATTTTAATGTATTCTGCTTTTCGATAAGCATGTCACGTGTATCCTGTTTTGCCCACTGGAACGCAGTAAAAGGCTTTGGCACAAAACTCGACGTACTTACTGTTATATTTATCTGCTTTGCTCTTTCCTCTTTCGGGATTGCAAAGTAAACTTCAAGCACCTTTTGCGCAAGGTCGGCTATGCCGCAAACATCGTCCATAGTTTCGGTAGGAAGTCCAATCATAAAGTACAATTTTACGTTTGTCCAACCGCCTCTGAAAAGCATATTTGTTGAATTTATAATATCTTCTTCATTTATATTTTTATTGATAACATCACGAAGTCTTTGAGTTCCTGCCTCCGGTGCAAAAGTAATACCTGTTTTTCTGACTTTCTGCACTTTTTCCATAAGTTCAAGCGAGAAATTATCAATTCTAAGTGACGGAAGCGACAAACCGATTTTCTTTTCTTCGGTTATTTTAAGCAGTCCGTCCGTAAGGTCACGAAGTCCGCTGAAATCACTTGTTGAAAGTGATGACAGTGATATTTCGTCATATCCGCTGCACGCAAGCAAGTTTTCCGCAATACCCAAAAGTCTTTCCGGCTTTCTTTCTCTTAACGGTCTGTATATATAGCCTGCCTGGCAGAAACGGCAGCCTCTCAAGCAACCGCGCATAACTTCAAGCATAACTCTGTCGTGTACAACCTCACCGAACGGTACAATAATCGTTTCCGGTGCGTATGTAGCATTAAAATCTTTCATTATACGCTTTCTTACTTTCGGTTTAGCATGAGGATTGTTCGGTGTAACACTCTTTACCGTATTATCGTCATTATATTCCACATCATAGAATGACGGCACATAAATACCCTCAATTTCGGCTATTGCTTCAAGATAATCACGTTTATTTTTCTTACCGCTCTTTTTCCACTTAACATACTCTTCAACAACCTCATGTATCGAATCTTCACCCTCGCCGAGCATAAAGAAATCAAATATATCCGCCACCGGTTCTGCGTTATACGCACAAGGACCGCCGCCGCAAACAATAGGATAGCTCTCATCTCTGTCCTTTGCTCTTACCGGAATATCCGCAAGCATAAGCATATTCACTATATTTGAATAGCTGAGTTCATACTGCAAAGTAAATCCGAGCATATCAAAATGAGTTATTTCGTCACCTGTTTCAAGTGCAAACAACTTCATTCCATGCTTTTTCATTTCTTCTTCCATATCCGTCCAAGGTGCAAAAACACGCTCACAATATGTGTCCTCACGGTCGTTTAAAGTATGGTAAAGAATTTTAAGCCCCAAGTGCGACATTGCGATTTCGTAAGTATCGGCAAAACAAAAACCGAATCTCACATCAACATCGGCAGGATTTTTTATGACGGAGTTAAGCTCTCCGCCCGTATATCTTGTCGGTTTCATTACTGCCGACAATATCTTATCTCTTGTTGTTATCATTTTATTCTCCCTGATTAATTATTTCGTCTGCACATTCATTTTCTTCAGCTTTTTTCTGTGCTTTTCTTTCGCGTCTTTCCGCAAAAAATCCGTTAACCTTGTCCACAACTTCGGGTACAAGGTCGATTAGTTTGTCAACAGGCGAAGAACCGCCCTCCATAGGAATCAAACGCACGTTACCGTTATTTATAACAAGAAACGCCATTGCGTCAACCGACGCACCGCCGCCCATACCGCCGCCGAAGTTTTTATCGTCAAGGCTTTGAGTATCGTTTTTCTTTCTGTCAAATTCACAGCCGCCGCCGCCGAAACCAAATGACACCTTTGATATAGGCACAATCATCGTTCCGTCATTGACTATTATCGGCTCACCTACGACCGAATTTGCATCAATCATACCTTTGAAATTATTTGTTAATCCCTCAAACATTTCACTAACTTTATTAGCCATTTTCTTTTATCCTCCTATTGATTTTCTGTATTTTCAAAACAACTTTTACCGTTTTAAATCCTATTGTCAAAACATATAAACAGTTTGTCCTAAGTTTGCAATATACGCCCACATCCAAGCACGCATTATTAAAATCAGCGTCAAGCGACACATCCCACTTTTCAAGTTTCATTCGTCTGTCAATCCAGCCTACTGCATTATATACTCCCGCATTGACCGCACCCGTCGCAATTCCCGTATACATTGGATTTCCCGTACCGAATTTTGACGATACATTCAGTTCCTTTATCTTAATTGCGTGACAAATTATATAGTCAAGTAAATTTAATATATCTTTTTTTAACTGTTTATATACTTCTTTTATGAGCGTTATTATCCCTAAAATATCCGATTTTTCTTTCTTTTCTTCTTTGTCGGTCGTTTCTTCTTCGTTTTCAACTTCTTCTTCAACCTTGTCATTCGGAAAAATCTTAAATTTTAAAAACACATACTTTATAATTACAGATCCGTTATTTTCCTTATTATTATACGAAAACTCAAGAATACAGTCTGCCGGTATAAGCAAAAGTAACATTATAACAGCCACGACGGCTAATATTATATATAAAGCTGTCATATGCTGTCCTCCTTTTGTTATTGTTCAGTGTTTTCTTCGTTTTCCGCAGCAATATTTTCACCGTTCTCATCGATTTCAAGCTGCAGTCCCTGTGATGTTTCAAGGTTAAGACTTCTCAAATCAAGCGGTGGTAAATCGGTAGGCTTTGTAAGTCCGAAACACCTTAAAAACGTGTCTGTCGTTACATATAAAATCGGTCTGCCCGGTGCGTCCAGTCTGCCCTTTTCTTCAATCAGTCCGCGTTCATAAAGTCTGTTTACGCAGCCGTCCGAATTTACTCCTCTTATATGTTCAATCTGACCTTTCGTTATAGGCTGTTTGTAGGCAATTATCGCAAGTGCCTCCATTGCCGCATTTGAAAGCGGCTGCCTTCTCTGTTCTCCTAATATTTCCTGTATATAGGTATAATATTCAGGTCTTGAACAAATTTGATAACCCTCAAGAATATCAATTATATTAAATCCTCTGTGATTTTCGCTGTATTCTTTTTTCAGTTCATCGACCGCCTTATTGACTTCGTCAATGCTCGTATCAAGCACAACAGCCAATTTTGCCGCCTTAACAGGCTCCCCTGCCGCAAAAAGTATTCCCTCTATTGCATATTTAATATTATCCATTCTTTTTCTCCGTTGTAAGAATAAAGTCATCTGACTTTTCGTCATAGTCCGCATACAGCTTGTTCAGCTTTATCATTTCAAGCACCGCCAAAAACGTCGCAATCATTTCAGGACGTGAATCGTCCGCTTTAAAAAGCGATTCAAACTGTACACGTTTATTATGCTTTAACACTTTACATATCTTTTCAACCATATCGTCAACCGAAACTTTTTCTCTGCCGACAATTTTTGAAAACGCACGTTTTTCGGGTTTTGCCTTGCGAAGTCTGCGTTGAAATATGTTGTTAAACGCATCAATCAGTTCTTTCGTATCGTGCGTTATATCGTATTCGGGCATAGGAAATTTAATTTTTTCAGGCTCACGAAATACCATTTCTTTTGTTGTAAACTCACTCTTCCTAAGCTCCTTTGACGCATCTTTAAACTGCTGATATTCAGCCAACCTACGCGCAAGTTCTTCTCTCGGGTCTTCCTCGTCCTCTTCTTCCTCATTTTTAGGAAGTAACATTTTCGATTTTATATACAAAAGATTGGACGCCATAACAAGAAATTCGCTTGTATTATCAAGATTAGCCTCTTCAATTCCGTCAATCGCCTCAAGATACTGCGCCGTTATCTCAACAATCGGTATGTCGTATATACTGACCTTGTTTTTCTGTATAAGCGTCAAAAGCAAGTCAAGCGGGCCTTCAAACGTATCAAGTTTATATAATATCTTATCCATTTTTCACCCTATAATATCAAGTTAATAGCACTGTTTAACAGGTTGATAATTCCGTTAAAGAAGAAATTCACACCTGTTCCGATTATGCCGTTCAAAACGCCGGTAAGCGAAAGCACCATAATTAAAAGCATAGAATATCTTTCGTATCTCAGCATAGTGTAATATGCTTTGTTCGGAAGAAACATTCCAAGTACTTTTGCACCGTCAAGCGGTGGTATCGGAATTATGTTAAACACCATAAAGCATAGATTTCTTATCGCAAAAAGCTGTGCAAAAGTTGCAACACCGTTTAGAACGCTTGTACCGAAACCGAGCTTTATACATAAAACGTGAAGTATCGCATATATAAGCAATGCCGCAAAAGCCATAATCAAATTGGCAAGCGGTCCTGCCGCTGCGGTAAGTGCCATACCCTTTTTTGTATCTTTATAATATGACGGATTTACCCCGACAGGTTTTGCCCAACCGAAGCCTGTCAAAATCATCAACAACGTACCGACAGGGTCAAGGTGTGCAAGCGGATTTAAAGTCAATCTTCCCTCACGTTCGGGTGTCGGGTCACCAAGTTTTGTCGATACCCAACCGTGTGCAAATTCGTGTCCCGTCAACGCTATAAGCGTTATAGGCACATTGATTATTATGTTTATTAAATTAAAACCAACCATATATTTTTTCTCCTTAAATACAGATAATTATATTATATAATTATTTTCAGAAAAAGTAAAGTAAAATCGCACAAAAAATAACCTCTGAACAAGTATGATTTGTCAGAGGTTATTTTATCTATTCTTCTCGTCTTTTTAAATTTTTAGTTTTATAATACAAACGTTTGTTTTCGTACATCATTGCGTCGGCACGTTCCATTGTCATAGAGAAGTTTCTGTCTTTTCCCGCGTCAAACTTGGCATAACCGATTGACATAGAAGTCTTAATTCATCCGCGATTAATACTGTCTGCCATTCTTGCGATTCTGTCCGCAAAATTCTTAACCATATCAATATCGCAGTCTTTTAATACAACAGAAAATTCATCGCCGCCGACTCTGTAACCGATAAAATCAGTACCTTCCATCGCTTTTCTTATCGCGTCGGCACCGTTTTGAATATAAATATCACCCATTTGATGTCCACGACTGTCGTTTATATTCTTTAATCCGTTTAAGTCTATCGTAACAATAGCATACCGCGATTGGTTTCCGCTTTCTATGTTGTGCATATCAACAGTGAACGAATTCTTGTTTTTCAAACCTGTAAGCGTATCCGTATTCGACATATCCTGATACAGCGGATTTGAAATCCTCTTGAATATCGCCATTGAAAAACGTACTGAAATCAAGCAACACAAAAGTATAAGTATTATTACTATAACGCGAAGTATAATCTTGAAAATATATACCCTGTTCGCGTCAATTCCTATACAAGCAACGGCCTTCACAGTACCGCCGTCCATTATCGGATAAAAATTCAAATACCGAAAGCCGTCCAACGACGCATAAAAAGCACCTGCATCGGCATAATGCGTTGTATACAAGTCGTTTATTTCTTTTTCAATTTTTCCTGTTATCTTTTCGTTATTTATAACAGTGTTTATCTTGTCATTTTTCGTATCGAGTATATATTGGAAATCGCCGTTTTTATCTTTTCTCACAACAAATATTTCTGAAATCGCCATATTGTCCTTTACCGCGGATAAATAGCTCAGTGCCGCACCGTATACGCCGTCAGGCACATCTTCAGTAAAAAGTCTGCTGTCAAAATGAGATTCTATGGTTGTAAAAGTAAGAGTTGCACGTTCATTGTATGCGTCGGCAAGCATCGAAATCATAACGCCCGATGTAACGAGATATATAACCAGGCAAGAAAATATGATAAGTCCGCAAGTCAGCATTGAAACTTGCACGTTAACTTTTTCTATTTTGTTCATAATAAACTTTTTTAATTTTCCCATAATTATCGCGCCATCTCCTTTTATACATATTTTACATTTTTATTATACCTAATTTTTTATAATTTATCAATATTTTCGTCGAAAAAAATCGGATTTTTGTTGATTGTTCACTATTTTAATAGTATAATGTTAATAAAATCGTAATACAGAATGGAGATTAATAATGCAAACAGCGATACTTATTCTTTTAATTATACTTATTATATGTGTACTTATAACTCTGATTTTTACATTAAAAAACAGTTCAAAGCCGTCTGATTCGGGACTTGAACAACGTATAAACGGTTCTGTCAAAATGTTTTCCGACATAATATCGGAAAATCAACAGGTAATCGGCAATATGCAGACAAACCGTTTTGCACAAATGGACAACGAAATCAAAAGTATGCGTCAAAGTATGGAAAAACACCTTGCCGATATGTACAAAGGTTTCGCCGATATATCCGCACTTTCATCAGGTGTAAGTGATTTAAAAAAAGTCCTTTCAAATGTTAAAACACGTGGTATACTCGGTGAAATACAACTCGGTGCAATCCTCGACGAAATACTTGCACCGGAGCAATTCGACACCAATGTTGCAACCATACCGAACAGTTCCGCAGTTGTTGAATTTGCGGTTAAACTTCCGCACGACGACGAAGGATTTATATATCTTCCGATTGATTCAAAATTCCCGCTTGACGCCTACAACGATTTACTGAACGCATATGATACCGGCGACAGCGAAATTATAAACCGTTCTTCAAAAGCACTCGTTCAGCGAATAAAGCAATTCGCAAAAGATATTCACACAAAATACGTTGAACCGCCGTACACAACCGATTTTGCAATAATGTTCCTCCCAACAGAAGGACTTTATGCCGAGGCAGTTAATCTCGGTCTTGTCGAAGTTTTGCAACGTGAATATAAAATAAATATAGCAGGTCCAAGCACTATGGCGGCTATGCTAAATTCTTTGCAAATGGGTTTCCGTACACTTGCACTTGAAAAACGTTCAAGCGAAGTTTGGCAAGTCTTAGGCGAAGTCAAGGGTGAATTTGAAAAATTCTATTCAGTTCTTGAAACGGCACAAAAAAGAATTACCCAAACAGGTGACGAACTTGATAAGCTTATCGGTGTCAGAATGCGTGCAATGGAGCGAAAGCTCCGCAGTGTTGAAAAATCCGAAAGCAACAGTTTTGACGATATGTAATAATATATTTGATAAAAACATTATTTATTCTTTAAGCATACAAAAAGCACACAAAAAGCCACGAGTTTACTCGTGGCTTTTATATTACTTAATTTTTAAATTATCTGCCCGGTTTAAAGAAATCGGGAACATCTATACTACCCATTCCCGGCTTTAACTTTCTCTTGAAAATTGCATTATCATCATAATCAGAAACTGATGATGAATAAGACGGAGTCTTTCTGTCGCTTGATGTTGAAGAACCTGTAAACTTAGGTGTAATATTCTTTACATCATTAGCTTTATCCTTACCGCGTCTTAATGAACCGTCAAGACCTGTTGCAATAAGAGTAACCTTAATTTCATCTTTAAGATTATCGTCCATAGCAGTACCGACAATAATATTTGCCTCTTCACTTACAAGGTCACGAACAATGCTTGATACTTCGCCCATATCAACAAGTGAGAATTCACTTCCGCCTGTGATATTAAGAAGTACGTTTTCAGCACCCTCAATACTTGTTTCAAGAAGCGGACTTTCAATAGCCGCACGAACTGCGTCCTGAGCGGCATTTTCACCCTTGCCGACACCGATACCCATATGTGCGACACCGCTGTCTTTCATAATTGTTCTTACATCGGCAAAGTCACAGTTCATAATACCTCTTTGAGTAATTACTTCAATGATACCTTGAACACCTTGACGAAGAACATCGTCTGCAAGTTTAAATGAATCTTTAATTGTAACCTTTTTGTCTGCAATCTTTAACAGAAGATCGTTTGGTATAGTAACAATAGCGTCAACCTTTTCTGCAAGGTTCTTAATACCTTCTTCAGCGTTTCTCATTCTTTGAGGTCCTTCAAAGAAGAAAGGCTTTGTTACTACCGCAACTGTAAGTACACCAAGAGATTTCGCAGCCTCTGCGATAATAGGTGCGGCACCTGTACCTGTTCCGCCGCCCATACCTGCTGTTACGAATACCATTTCTGTATCTTTTACAAGATTCTTGATTTCATCTTTTGATTCTTCAGCCGCTTGTCTGCCGATTTCAGGCTTTGCACCTGCTCCCAAACCGCTTGTAAGCTTTCTGCCGATATTAAGTACAGTCGGTGCTTTTACATTTGCAAGCTGCTGTGCATCTGTATTGACGCAAATAAATTCTGCCTTTGTAACGCCGGCCTCGATCATACGGTCTACAGCATTGTTACCGCCGCCGCCGACACCTATAACCTTTATTCTTGCGCCGTCTATTGTAGTGTTTTCTTCCAAACCGATAGGCATATCACTCATCTAAATATCCTCCTTCGTAGTTTATCCCCAACAAATCCAACAGGGAAATCTCCGCATATATATTATTTTACTATGTTTTTTCAACTTATTCAATAGTTTTTTCCCACAAATTTTCAAAACGCCGAAAATTTTTACACAATATTATAGTCATTTTGTTTTCGATTTTTGTGCAATTTTATTTTTACGGTGTATATATTGCCTTTCCGGACTCGCTTAAATCCATTGTTCCGCGGGCATTTTCAGTCAAACTGTTACTCATAACAGTTTCTCTGAACAGTCTTATTTTACGTTCAAGATCCAACTGCGTACCGCATTGTACGGTTATTCGGTTATCGTAATTCATTGTTATGTCAGTCACATCGGTAACATTTATTTCGATAACCTTATCAAGAATACCCGTTGCCTCAAGCGTTGACAGCGAAATTTTTGTAATATCGAATTTTTCGTTTTCGTCGGTTTTTAAAATTTCACCCAATTTATAATCCGTAACCGTCAATCCAGTTACCGTCGGTAATGTTTCACCGTTGTTGCCGGTATCGGTTAAAACTCTCAATTCAGAATTTACAAGCAATGTCTTACCGTCAATTTTTATATACGCAGACGGTGTATATTCCGTCACCGTAACTTTTACTGACGGTGGGAATAACCTTTTCTGCACATCAACGGTATCTATATATGGTATTGTTTTTAACGTATTTCTTATTTTTCGTCTGCCGCTGCGGAAAAGATTTTGACCGACAAGCGGTTTTAGCTTTTCTTGGAACTGTTCGGCTGTTACGAGAACATTTCCCTCAACCGATACGGAACGAATATTAAATATCGGTGTCATAAATAAGAGCACGCTTACAAGAATCACCGCCAAAACAAATCCCAGCAATGCACGTCTACGCTGTATTTTAAGACGCTGTTGCTTTTGTTTTTTTTGGTAGCGAATTTTTCGTTCAAGCTGTGTAGGTTCACGCCGAACACTTCTTTCGGGAACATCTTTATGTTCTTTCAAGGTTCTTTTCTCTAACCTGCTCCAATCATATTCAGTTGTAGTTTTTGTAACCTTACGACCGCCTGTTTTGACGACTCGTATATTACGATTATTTTCATCCATACTATCACCCTGAATTATTCTCGTCTGATTTTCGCTCCGCATTCAAGCAGATACTTTTCTATATTTTCATAACCTCTGTCTATAAATTCTGTGCCGCCAATCGTCGTTGTACCGTTTGCGGCAAGTGCCGCAACAACAAGCGCCGCGCCTCCGCGCAGTTCTCTTGCAACAACATTTGCACCCTGCAAAGCGTTTACGCCTCTTACAACGGCACTTCTGCCTTCTACTTTTATGTCGGCACCCATTCGTGTAAGTTCATCAACATGCTGAAATCTGTTTTCAAATATATTTTCTATAAATATACTTGTTCCTCTTGCAACAGTTGCAAGCGCCATAAACGGCGATTGTATATCCGTCGGAAAACCCGGATACGGCATTGTTCTTACTATATGTATACTTTCAAGTTTCTTGGGAGCTTTCTGAATAATTTTATCTTTTTCTATTCTGAGCTGTACTCCCATATCCAAAAGCACATGGAGCATTGCTCCCATATCGCGTGGATTGACATTTTTAAGACATATCTCTCCGCCCGTAATCGCAGATGCGGCCAGATATGTTGCGGCAACAATACGGTCGGGCATTATCGTATACTCCGCACCGTGAAGCTTGCTCACTCCCTCTATTTTTATTACACTGCCGCCCATACCGCGGACTTTTGCACCCATACAATTCAGGAAGTTACCCAAATCAACAATCTCCGGTTCACGCGCCGCATTTGTAATAGTTGTAAAACCCTCCGCACAAACTGCGGCAAGCATAGCATTTTCGGTTGCTCCGACGCTTGGAAAATCAAGATGTATGTTTCCGCCGACAATCTTATCAGTGCTGCATTTTATATAGCCGTGTTCTTCCTGAATATCGACACCGAGTTCACGCAAAGCCTTTAAATGCAAATCAATCGGCCTTAAACCAATCGGACAACCGCCAGGCATACTTACAACCGCTTTTTTGCACCTTGAAATTATCGCTCCCAAAAATATGATTGAAGAACGCATCTCACGCATTAAATCTTCACATATTTTACAGTCACACATACCTCTTGTATCAACCGTTACGGTATTGCCTGCCCTATGTACTCTGCAGCCCAATCTTTCAAGCACCAAATCTGTTTTATCTACATCACGAAGATATGGACAGTTTTTCAAAGTACATACTCCGTCAGCCATAACCGTGGCTGCAAGTATCGGCAGTACGGCATTTTTCGCACCCTGTACACCGATTTCACCGCTTATCTTATTTCCGCCGTCTATAACAAGTTTGCCCACTTTAAACACCTCGCATTATAATATAATTCTCATATGATTATAATACGAAATATCTATAATTCTGTTACAGTCTTATCATTATAGCACATTTCAAAAAATTTTTAAAGGGTTAATTTATAAAAATAATATACCTTTAATATCAATGTAACAATGCAAAATTTGTCGATTAAAAATTTCATACTATATAATAGATAAATCAAATTTTTTTCTTTTTTTACAAAAAAGTTCTTGACAATACCCTCACCTTTATGGTAATATATTATGCGTAGCTTAAACAGATATGCGTCCGTAGCTCAGTTGGATAGAGTGAACGGCTACGAACCGTTAGGTCGTGGGTTCGAATCCCTCCGGGCGTACCAACTCATCATAAACCGTATAAATGCTTGAAATCAAGCGTTTATGCGGTTTTTTAGTGCTTGTGAGAAGAAAATCAACGTGATAAAAAGTGATAAAAAGCGATAAAATGTTATACTTTTTTATTAGTCTGTTAGTCAAAAGTTAGTCAGATTTTAGTCAGATTTTAGTCAAAAACAGAGTATGATACAATAAAAATAAGCTACCGACGCAATGTCGATAGCTTATTTTCTTATTCATCTTTCTTAAATTTTAATGCGTTCCTATTTTTATATTTTTCTTTGGTATCTTTCAAAACGTCTTTACTTAATTGCTTTAACATTTCAGTTTTTTCAATATCCGAAGCTCTTTTGTACGCGCTTGTATTCAGAAGTTTTTTACGTTGTTTTTCAACTTCTTTCCGATAATCGTCGTAATATTTTTTGTATTCCGAATATGTCATTTCCCAAGTGTATGATTGCTTATTTTTTGTTTTAGTTATAGTTGACTTTGGCAAGCTGTCTACATAACCATTATCAGAGGTTAATAAGCCATTACTAAAAGAATTAACAATCCCCTTGTCTGTATCGGTAATTGCTGAACCTGTTGCTTTTATATCTGTTATAAGTTCTTTACGTGCAGTTCTTTGCTCATCCTCCGACAGTCTTTTTATCGCTTTGTTTGCTTGTGTAATATACGCCGCCTTTGTAGCGTACTTTTCGTATAAACAAGCGTTTTGAGGTGTCGGCTCATTTTGATACTTCTTTTGCATTTTATCTCTTTGTTCGTACACACGATTAAATACATCTGTTGAATATACACTATCCGCACTGAAAGACGTTCCGTATAGGTTAGACGGACTGAAGCCGTCAGCAGTAACCGACCTATTGAGCTTACCGATAATACCGGTATAATTATCAATTAAGTGGTCTATTTTCATCGGCGACCAGTTAAATGTCTGACCTATTGACTTTGCCAATAAAGAAGTTTTTTGGTTGTATTGCTCCTTGTTTGGCTCGTCCTCAAGTGCCGAACTTACTATCGGCGTACCTTTAAAGTCTTTATTAACCATATTATCAACAATTCCGCCTAATATTGTACCCCCTGCAGCTTGATGTACACCTTCTTCAATTCCTCCTTCTGCAATACCGGTAACAGGCAACCACGCAGGTAATGTTGTATCACCGATGTATTGACCGAATTGATAAAATGCTTCCTTGTCACCAAAAGCGTAATCGGCGGCTCTTTCTGCTGTTGTGTTTAGTATTGCTGATTCTCTTGCTTTAGGTATTTTTATAAATTTTCCGTTACCTATAGATATGCAGTAAAAATTATTTTTTTGATACTGAGATAATTCTTCCCAACCATCCTCATCTGACGTCCTATTCCAAAATTCCAATAGTGCAGTAGTTAAAATTGCACTTATTAGATACCTAAGTATATGCTTTGCAATCTCTTTTTTGCCGCCGCTTGTAAATATACGAGCTTGTTTGTCCATACCTTGAACAGTTGCATTTGAAAATCTAAATATCTTATTTAGTTTTCTGCCGACCTCGCCACTTCTATTGAAGTTGACGGTTATATCAGACGCGGCATAAATGGCTTGTTGATTATCGGCTCCCTTTTTCTTCATACCTTTAAATTCAGCCAGTCGTGGAATAGCTTCGGTGATTTCGTTGATTTTTGTAACGCATTCTATTGGGTGTAAGAATATTGCTTGTGCCAAACGCCTTGCAAGTCCCGCGTCTTTTGAGTTCACCTCGCGCAAAGTCTTTTTCAGTACATCAATATTATCGCTGAACATTGACATATGTCCGCCGCCCGCAGCTTTATATTGCTTATAATCGTAACTGTTTCTTATAACGTCCCATAAAGCTGACATATACGCCCCTGTAAAAGCAATAGGATTATTATATGCTTTTGAATTTTTCATTGCAGTATCATAATCTCGTATTGCGTTCGTGGTAGCGAAAACCGGATTTAGCTGTGTTATCAGTGCGTTTGTTATACCTAAAGTTCTTCCTGCAAAATTCATTATTTTTCCTGTTTGAACCGGTGTTAAATTTGTTATAGCATTAAACAGTGCCTTATCGTGTACCTGATAATATTTGTGCTTGCCTTTGTTCAAATATGTAACTATTTGCTTTCCCGGTATAACTACAGGTGTATAACCTTCAACTTGTGTACCGAATACATCTTCAAAAACCTCTGTTAAGTTAAACAAATCGTTTTCGTCAAGACTTTCTGACATTCTGCCTAAGAATTCATCAGACAACTTTTCAATGTTGATTATATTCTTTACTTGGTCTGGTGGCACAGGTTCTATAAAATTAGCAAACCCCGGTACATTGTCCGCATACATACCCAATACCGCCATAACTCTGTTTCTTGTTCCGAACTTCACTTGTTTTTCTACATTTTTTATAATACTTTCAAGCGGAGATATGATTGTAGCACCACTACCTTTCGCAGTTTTTACAGGACTTTGCTGATTTGCAAAACCACTTTTAAATCCTGTTCTGTTCCTACCGGTGTCACGCATAAACGGCACGTAATGTGGGTACATTTTTTGTAGCTTGTTGTATGTAATAGCGTCCATACCGCCCATAGATACTACCCAATATTTTAACATATCTTGTTGGAACTTGTACAGATTTTCCGACGCTTCTTTGAATTCAGGATGATTGTTTTCAAGATTTGCTATTTCTCTTTTTATTCGTTTGCCGTCTTGCAAAGTATCATCACTGAATACACGCTTTAACTTTGCACCTTCTTGTGGTTCAATCCATTCCAAAGAGTGCTTTAATACTAAATATTTATCGAATAAATCTATATCTTTGTGTGATATATCTTTAATGCAATCTATCAACCCTTTTCCGCCTGTCAAATTGCCGTTCGGGTCAACCATTCCTTCTTTAAATATAGTAGACATAGTGGCGTCTACATTTTTAGAATTTATAGCTAAAATATATGCGTCCTTTTTTCCACTGAGAGTTCCTTTTACCTCTTTAACATAATCAGTAGCTTCTTTGATAGGTGCAAAGCTATCAACCAACTTGATGTATATTTCTTTCGATATTTCACTTGCCGTTGATTTACTTCTCTTTTTTATCTCTTTGTTGTTGATCATTGCCGCGTCTACTTTGTCCATAAAGTCCGAATTGTAGTATTGTTGTGAATATTCTGATAGAGTTTTTAAGGCTTGAGCGTCTTTCGGAGAAAGAGTTTCGATAAATTCTTTTGAAAATCTCGGTACTTCCTTTATTGTACTTTGCGGGTCTTTAACAAACTCTCTCACAAATTCAGCTACCGACTCACCCGGTACTTCACTTTTTTTATATTGCTTCATTAATGTTGGACTTTTTCGTTGTGCAAAGTCGATTATCTCATCAATATTAGCTGATGAAGTGAAATCATATTTATCATCAAGCAAATGTCCTAATTCGTGAGTAGCTGTCGGCAAGTCATTTGCTATACGAAGTCTTACAGCTTTCGGAAGTTTCTTAAACTCGCCTTTAGCTCGTGTCAGTGACAAGTTGCCTTTTGAAATAGGTATATTGAATTCTTTTGAAATATACGAAACAATATCGCCCAACTTCTTATTTTTTGCATTCTTGCTGTTTTGCGTCACATCAGATGTCCAACTGTCAAGGCTATTAGCTTGTTTTGAATAACGTATGTCTGCACTGCTTTTATCTGATGTTTTTTTGCTGTCATCTTCAACACTTTCAATCTGTTTTTCTTGTTCTGGTTTCTTTACTTCCCAACCATTACCGTCGTCACCTTTGTTATACTGCATTTCCGTTTCTGTTCTGCTATAAGGCGAGTATTGCATAAGCTCTTTTATAATATTTTCAGTATTAGTCTTTGTCGGTATGAAGAAACGTGTTTGATACGAAATACGTTCGGAAAATACGCCTAATTTTTTTATGAACTCATAATTTTCAAAACGAGGACCTGTAAGTTCAATACGCTGTTCGTTTGCTACTTTTCTTTGTTTTAGGCTCCAACCGTTTTCAAGATAAACAACATCACCGTTTTTAATGCTATTCATAACACTTGATACATCTACTTTGCCCTTTGTTCTGTTAGCCCCTAAACGTCTAAGAATTGAGTCTATAGCATTTTCAGGTATAACACGACCTATAAGCACATCGCCATTATCAGTAAGTATTCGATATACTTTAATATTTGTTTCAGGTAATTTATCCCATACCGGAAGCACAGCACCACTTATAAGATGTACATTTTCTTGACGATATTCAGGCATTTCTTCAAGCCTCTTATTCCATAAAGCTTTAGCTGTTTCATTATCTATCTTATTCCAACGTTGGCTTACTTGTTGTTCACTTAAATATACTGTCTTACCATATTCTTGTCCTTCTGCCTTAAAACGACTTACAACATTACCGTTGCTATCTGTTTTGTTTGCGATTTGAGTTATCGCTCTTACTCCTCCGTTTGCTTTGTTCTGATAAAAGCCTTTAAATCTTGGACTATCGCTTTGTATATCGCTAAATTCGTTCTTTTTTATTTTCTTATCTGCAACAAGAGAATAATACAAAGTTTCAGCACCGCTTAACTTATCTGTATGTACGGTTTTGGTTTCTTTGACCGATACTTTATCGGCTTTGTAGTTTTCCATACCTTTATCAAGTGTGCCGTTTTGTTCAGCCTCTGCCATTGCCATTTTCAACTGGCTGTCAAACTCATCAAAAACTTCGTTTTGCTCATCATATTCTAATGATAATATACGGTTAAGGAACTTGTTTATACTTGTCAAATCGTCAGAATTTTGATTAATCGAACCGTCCGAACTGTATACGTTAAGTCCTAATTTTGAAATAATTTCTTTTCCGTTGGTAATATCATTTATACCGCCCTTAGCCAATGCGGTAATATAACTTTTTAACACTGTTGCAGAAAAAGCATTTTCAAGGTTATCATCTTCCGAAAACATACCTTGACTGCCTGCTTGCCTTTGACCTTTCGTAAGCGAACCTAATTGAGCAAGTCTTTTTGCTATGGTTGAGATAAAACGGCTTTGTCCTTTCAAATCGGTTGTTACAAGTTTGAATATAGGAGCCGATACTTGGTTACTTCTGTGTGAACGTCCAAAACCTTGTACCGCCGTTGACGCTTTCCAACCTGCTTCAAGCAAATAATGTACACGTTGTTGTTGATTTTTGGCTGCTTTACTTGCGTGGTAGCTCTTTCCTGTACCGCCTGCTTCTGAAAATATCATTATACGCTTTTTACCGTTTTGGAATGCTTCTACATCGGCACTTCTTGTGTTATTACTAAGTCTTTGCTGAACATTTTTTCCGTCAACATTAATTACTCGTGAACTTCTGCCGGTGTTTTCTGCAACTAAATCTGTTCCAAACGCATTGATAATCATATCTATAGGCGATGACGGTGCTTTCATACTACCTAATTGGTCTAACAATGTGTCACGCTTTCGGACTGCTTCTCTGTTTAATACAGGTTCGCCTTTACTGTTGTACACCGGTTTGCTTTTTACATTGCCTTTTTCATCTTTATATTCCTCGTATTGTTGAACAGGGAATGATTTTTCAACGTATTCCATAAGCATCTGTTTAGGTGAAACATCATAATCATCAAGTGTTAATCCTTCTTCGTAAAGTCTTGCAAGTTCACGCTTACCTTGTGCTTCGTTTGTGCTTGTAAGTTGTATGATACACGATTTACCTTTAGCAAGCTGTTTTTCAATATCTTTAATAACACTCGGTGTTTGCATTGATACAAGAATTTGATTAAAAAATCTTTGGTTTGACGACCAAAACTTTCCATAGACTTGTCCTCGTGCAGTGCCGTCTGACGATTGGTGTGTTTCTTTCAGTGCTTCATTCAAATTCTGAAATACTATTTGCCACGCTTTTGCTACAGTGTTATACATTTTCTTTTGTTCTTTTGTTAATTTGTGGGTTAGTTTATCATATGTAACATCTTCATAAGAAATGTTTCGTGACAGATAAACACCTTCCATTTTTAAATCCTGTGCAAGCATTTCCATTGCAGAGATACCGCCGCCTTTTATTTGAGATATAAACTCTTTTTCATTTGGGAAAGCGGTACCTTCGCCCCAAAGTCCCAATCTTGTAGCATATTGCAAATTCTCAACTTCTGTTGCTCCTGTGGCTGACATATAGATAACCTTGGCTTTTGGCAACAATTTTTGAAGTTCTATACCGGCTAAAGCTGTCTCACTTGGTTTAGCTTTACCTCTGTTTGTGACCTTTCCGCCGGCATTAGACATCATATGTGCCTCATCAAAAGCAATCACACCGTCAAAGTCTTGTCCTAACCAACTAACGATTTTTTCAAAGTTTGAGTTTTCTTTATTCCACCCTTGCGACAGTTTATTGTATGTAAGATACAATATGGTATCATCTGACTTTAAACTGCTGTCGGCTTTTTTACCGCCGTTGAATTCAACTACCATATCATTTCTGCCAAATACATCTTTGGTATAATCAAGAGTATCTTTTAACAAGTCGTGTCCTTTTGAAATCCAAACAGCCTTTTTTCTGCCTTGATTGAAGTTATCAAGAATAATGCCTGCTACTGTACGTCCTTTTCCAACACCCGTACCGTCGCCGCAGAAAAATCCTCTTGTTTCGCCGTTCGGCAATGTTTGAGAGTGACATTGTCCTGCTCTTGAAACAACTTCAAGTTGTGCACTCGACAAAGTACCTTCATCAATAAGTTTTTGGTCTATATGTGGTTTATATGTTATGTCAGGTGCTTTTACTGCACTCATCGCCGCACTTTCGCTTAATTTTGCAGGGTGTGGCTTTGCGTTTTTCACTTTTAAAGGTGCTACTTTGTATTCTTCAAAAACATTATCAGTCAGTTCTTTTTTCTTTAATCGTTGTACCCCGACACCGTTCTGTCTAAGTCCGCCATTCTTTTCGTTTCCGCCATATCCAGATTGAACACTATGTTCCACGCTATCAGACTTATCAGTTCTTCCAACGTCTTGCAGTTCATCATTTCCTCTTGATTTTCTTCGTCCGTCAAGTCGTCGTTCATCATCCAATTCATTTGGCTTATCGGCTCTTTGATTGACAGTATTTCCACCACTTCCGTCATTTCGTAAAACTTCTGTCTCTGCATTTCTGTGTTTTGGTACTCTTCCCTTATCTGAGGATTGTTTAGTATCAATTTCGCTACTTGCGTCAGATACAGTGCCATCTCCAACACTACCTTTTGTTCTTGTTGTAGCAATTTCTTTGCGTGTTGTTGTAGTGGTTCTTTGTTCATTTGCTGAATAGTCAAGTATTGGTCGCTCATTTCTTATACCTCCTAAAATGCTTTGTAAATCGTGCAAATCTTCGACATAATCGGTTATAGTATTCTTGGTTGCACCGTTGTTGTCAATAACCATCATCTGAATGCCAAAATTTGTACCGTACTTATTAAAGTTCTTACCCGAAATACCTATGTTTGCAACAACGTTGTATTTCTTTTTTATGTCATTCCACCAATTTCTAAACGCAGGTGCATCATCAGCCATTGTTTTACCTGTTATAGCTACAAGTCTACCATTAGTCTTTAACATTTTAAGTGCTTCTTCTATGTGCTTTGCGCCTATTTTAGCGCCTTTCATATTTCTTGTGGTTGACGACGAAAACGGAGGGTTCATAACAACAACAGAAGGTTCAATATCTCCGCCTAATATATTGTTTATCTGTTCCGCGTCCTCACTGTAGAAATCATCAAACGGCATATTTTTAAGTATTGCCATTCTTCTTGGGTCAAGTTCGTTTACAATTACCTTTGCACCGCTCTTTTTTGCAAATGTAGCAATACCTCCAATACCTGCCGACGGTTCAAGCATTATATCATTTGAATTGATATTAGCTGCATAGCTTGCTAAATATGCAAGCGTTGGAGGTGTAGAGAATTGCTGATAATTGTCCATTCCCTCTGTGCGTTTTGTTTGAGTTGGTATTTTATCGATTATTTCAAACATTTTATCAAGTGTAGGTTCTTCTTTCATATTTAAAATATATTGATTTATACCCAACTCCATTGCGTCATATGCGTCTTTGACTGTGAATGTATTATCGGCTAATGAGCCGTCATATATTTCGCTGGTTTTCTTGAATAACATATCGCTTGTGAATTTTTCACCTTTTTGCAATTTTTCTTCTACAAAATTTGCAACTTGTTGCGATTTTTCGTTTGCACCCTCTCTTACTTTAATTATATCATTTTTAACTGCTTTTTCAATATTATTTTTATTGCTTGTTGCGTCTTTTTCACTTACTTTCCCCAAAGTTCCTGTAGTCTTTGCATCATCTGACATATCAACGTCTTTGATAACCTTATAATCGTGTGTTTGCTTAAAGTTTTCTATACCGCCGATATGTGAGAATGTCTGTTTGTTGTCACTCTTATCAAGATTTTCAAAACTCATATTTAAGCCTGTTTGTGTAACTTTCCATTGCTTGCCGTCATACTCGATTACATCGCCGATTTCTAAGTCTGGTTTTTCTTTAATTATATCACTTCCTGATTTCTTTTCAATACTGTTTTGCTTATCTGTCACTTCTTTTTCAGTATTTGCAGTGTCGCTTTCAAGTGGAGCGTTCATTGCCGAATTTTCATTCAACCACATTCCGTAGTCGTACATAGTTTTACTTATGTCAAGGCTGGTGTTTTTGCTTGTTCTTATTGCATAATAATCATTAAAGCATTTGTTAGGTAATACAGTTTCATCGCCAGTAAGATAATAGTATAATTCGCTGTCTATCGCTTTAATATTTTCTCCACCTTGCTTGTCTTGCTTTAAGTCGCGTGCTTCTTTTACTAAAGTAAAAGAGTTAATTCCCTTTTTGTTGTACTCAGCTTTGTTGAGTTTGTAAGATTGTTCAACTAAGTCTTGAAAACGCACATAAGACGTTTTAGTTATATTGTTGCTCGCATATTTTTTCTTAACTTCTCTACTCTTTTCAAGTTCTCTGCCGTCAGCAACGCTTTTTTCTATAAGTTCTGCATTAGTTGTCGAACCGTATTCTTCAGTAACTGTACGCTTTGTAAGTTCTTTTATGGCATTACTTTTCTTTAACGGCGTCATATTTTCAGTATATTTTTCAAGATTATCGACTTCGTCAACGTGGCTCACATTATTGCTTTCCGAAACCTTTTTTATATGCTCATTTTGTTCATCAATCACTTGAGTGTTTTCGTTTTTATGCTCATTTTGTTCATCAAACGTTTTATCGTTTTCGACTTTTACCTCTGTCGTTTCTTTTAAAGTGCCTGTGGTTCCAAAGAAATCATTAAACACATCAAAAACTTCTTCTGTTGGTTCACTTTTAAAAATAAAACCCGGTATCGGTCTGCCGTCGGGTGTTTTTGCGTATCTTGAATAATAGCCGCCTACTGCTTTTACTTTTGCATTTAGCTTTTTATATTCATCTGCTGAAATTCTCTCTTTTAAGCCTATAATCCATAAATCCTCGCCTGTTTTGGTATGCTTTGTTTGTGTGAGGTTACATTTATCTTTCAAATTTAATGTATAATTTTCTGTATCTCGGCGTATACTACTATTGACAACATCACTATCTTGTGATACAATATTGTTAGTAGAGGATTTATCGTTAATAATTGCCAACCACTTATACAGTTGGGGATTCACTTGCGATAAATCCTCTTTTTTGTATTTTATGTTTACACCTTCACCGGAAATCAAGTTTTTAGTATAGTTATCATTGGAACTGAACATTGTTACAACAACATTGTAATCTTTGTATTTGCCACCAATATCTTTCGTACTGTTAAGCTCAACGGATATTATGCCATTATTTCCTTTTTTTGTTTTGACTGTTGTGAACAAGTTTAGTTTACCATTTGCAAGCTGTATAATTGCGTCGGGATTTTGTAGAAAATCAGGTAATTTTTTTGCGATTTCCGCACCTAAATTGTGATAATGTCCCTCAAAAACACCGTTTTTTCTAACTGCAAGATATAACTTGGTATAATTGATTATCACTTTCAGATCTCTTGCACCTTTAACATTGTCAAGAATGACGTTAGGGGTATTTTTTAATATCTCGACCGCAACTCTATTATCTGCGAGTTCTTTTGCTGTTTCATCAGATACAGAAAGAATATTATCCACAGTATCATTGTAATCTTCAAGTAATTGACCTACAGGAAGTGTTTCATTTGTTTTGATATCGGATTTAGGTATTTCTATTGTGGAATTGTCTTTTTGAGTTGCATTTTCCACCGGCACTGCAAGGGGATTGGCACTGACCATTTCTTTAGCAGAATTTTCTTTAACTTGCAAATTACTCTTTATTGTATTTAATGCGTTTATAAATTGTGATATTTCGCCCCCTGTCTTTGTTATCCCATCATTGTCGTTATGCAAATAAATCGAATATCCACTTGTTTCATTTTCGACTTGCTTCATAAATTCAATAGCAGTGTCTTGATTAGGGAATATTGCTGTTGCGTTGCCCGTCGGCAAATACGATACAATATAACTACCGTTTGAACTTTGGTGCGTGCCAAAACGACCGTATGTAACTCCTTGTTTTGTTTCGTATTCTCCATTTTTCTGTTTTACTGCAAACGACGTTTCACTTAGTTGGTTCGTATAGTCAATGCCTTGTTCTATAACATAACCTACATTTTGTCCATTTTCACTTACCGGAGCAAATTTTATATTGTTATTTGCATTTTCACTTATATTAAGTGAAGAATAATCGCCGTTTTCCACGTCTTGCACTTGTGCATTTAAAACTTCGTTTGCGCCATATACATTGTTATGTAGATTGGTGTTTTTCTTTATTCCCTCTCTTAAAACATCTTTAAAATTTCTGACTACAGTTTGAAATTCTCTGTTTCCGTCAAGTACACTGTTTCCGGTAAGAATTTTATTTACAAGTTCGTCGGCAAGGTTATCTGTTTCTTGTGATAAAGTAGTATAACTACGTCCGTTTTTCTCTGACATAGCTTGCACAAAGTCATTCGCATAGTTACTTACATAATTTTTGTCGAAAAGATTATCATTGCTTGACATAAATCTTGTATTTGCCTCTTGTATACCTGTTGCATTTTCAGATACATTTAAGCCGACTTTATTCATTGCATTATGTACTTCATCTGTAACTCGATTTACAGACGGCTGTACACCGTTTTCTTGTGTGTCGTTAAATGCAGCGTCAGTTGTAGTTGGTGTATCTGCGCTATTAACGCTGTCTGCTGTATCATTAATAATTGAATTATCGGTGTTAATTTCGGAAGCTGATACATCATTCTGTTGTTTTTGATTTTCATTAAACTGTTGTACTTGATTAAGCTTGCTTTCGTCAGCTTGGTTTAGTATAAATTTGAATTGTTTTACTGCATAATCAAAAGCACTGTTACCGTCAAGTTTACTTTCCCCTGTAAGTATCTTTTGAGTTAATTCATCAGCAATATTGTTGTCAAGAAAATCACGATTCGGATAATTGTCACTCTTTTGAGCAACCTCAACAAAACTATTCGCGTATCGTCTGACAAAATCCTTATTATACCCTTGCGGATTGTTTTCTGCGACAACATCAGCTTTGCTTACGCTGTCTTGAACTTCTTTCGGTAACTTATCTGTTTTTTGAACTTCAACATCATTTGTCTTGACGCTTATAGGTGTTTGTTCTTGAACGGTTTGTATCGGTTCTACTTCTGATGTTTTCGGTACATTTTGTATCGAATTTTTGTTTTGTGGCGTTGAATTTGTATTATTTATGTTTGTAAGCTCTTTTGTGATATTGTCCACATTCCCTACATTTGATGTTTTTGATATTTTTTCTACATCATAAGGAATTGAATCAGCTCTGTCGTAAAATTCTTTTGCTCTGCTTTTGATAGTCCTTAAGTCCTCTTGCATACTTCTTACACGAGTGTCCTCACCAACAAAACGAGCTCTTTCTAATACAGTATCTTTAACTGGTGCATTTCCTTTGCCGGTTAAGTATTCTGTAACAGTATCTGACGGAGCATTATTTTTTAGTTTAAAACCTTCTCCGTCAAGATACTTAATCATTGAATCGGAGTAATCCATAACATTTTTAGCAAATTGTTTAACACTTTCTACGTCGTTTGTACTTGCTGAATTCATCATACCTTCGTAATCTTTCATCATCTTATCGTTTACAACGTCTAAAGCCTCTTTACTTGATTGCTTGATTTTACCCATATTTATAGCTGATGTAATTGTTGCAAAAGCAAAGGTCACAGCTATATTCTTAGCGACGTCTTTAGCTGTAGGTCTTTCTTCTTTAGGGTGCAAAAAATATGTAGCCGCACTGTCTGCACCAGCGAATGACGCACCTGCAACCCCATTTCTTATCATTTCAGGTATAAATTTATGTTGCAATTTCGTTTTAAACAAGATATTTTCAGCAAAATCTTCAACAGTGGAACTTGTCGCACCGCCTACGGCTCCTCCTACAACACCTATAGCAGTTTCTTTTGCTATATCTTTTGCTTTTTTTCCGTCAGTGGTTGCTTCTGTTCCTTGTTGTAGTCCAAAAACAATGCCGTTTTTTATTGCGCCTTGAACCCAAGTAGGCGTTTTCGCCAACCACTTTACACCTTTCAAAGCACCTCCAACAGCTTCACCTAATCCTATTAGTGAAACTGTAGAACCTGCTAAATCTCCGACGGTACTTGCTATTGGGTGTTCTTCTGATGATTTTGCATTTGCTTGTTTTTCACTTACGTAATCGTTGACATTAAGCCCTGCTTCTTTATATTTTTTTTGTGACTTTAAATTATCAATCGCACTTCTTCCGCCCAAAGTCGCACCGTCCATTAAACTTGTTATAAATGTATCCGGTGCATTTCCACCTTCTTTTGCTGTGTTTTTTCTTTGATTATTTAATGCAAGTTGCTCTAATGTTTCTTTATCTTTTTTTACTTCTTTGCTAACGCCTTTTTCATTAGGAAGCCAGTCATAACCTGCTTCTAAAGGGTCGTTATGTGGAATACGGTTAAAATTATGTTCTTCTGCCCATTTTGAAAAATCATCATAAGAAAAATTATTTGGATCAATGCCATATTTACCATACATAGCATTAAGTTTATCTTCTTTTTCTTTTTGGTGTTTTTGTTTTGCCTCTTGGTATTTCGGCATTGTTTCAAAAGTAGATTTACTTGTTTCTTCGAAAAGATTATTGTCCTTTTCTTTGTGCCGTGTTTTGCTTTTTTGTTCAGAGGGTACACTTTTTGGTGTGTACCCTCTTTTAACTAAAATATCCTGCAATGATTTCAAATTACTTTTTAAATCGGTATTTTCTCTTGCTGTTGATGCAGATCTATTATATCCTCTTTGTGACATAATATTTTGTAATGATTTTAATTTCTCTTGCATATTACTCATATTTTAAGCTCCTCTTTGGTTGTAATTATTTTATTAAAGAACCTGCATTATAAATATCATCATCGGTTAGACCCACTGAATGGAGTAAATCTATACGTTGTTCATCTGTAAGACCGTCCGTATTAGCTGTATTCATCGTCAAAACTTTCTTATAATTGTCCGGAATTGCAGGATTGATTTTGTATGTACCATCAGCATTGACTATAAACATATCTTTTTTTCCCATTTCTTGTGCTGCGTTGTTGTTTCTCTGTATCCAACTGTTAAAGAATTCTTTTGTTATTCCATCCACTTGACTACCGTTTTTTGACGATTTAGAAGAATTAGACGAAGAGGCTGTATTTCCACCTAACACACCATCCGTCTGTTTGTATGCGTTTACAGTGTTATTTATTTCTGACGTTTTTTCAGCTATCGTATTCTTCGATGCATTGTTTGCAACTGCCATTTCATTCTTGGCACTTGCGTCATTAACACGAATTGTATTATCGGCTTGATTATTGTTAATACGGATTGTATTGTCAGCCTCAATACCTGGCATTCTTTCTTCGTGGTCGTAACCCATTTGTGCAATATCCTTGCTGTTTTTAAGTTCTGCGTCAAACTGTCTTGCGTCCTCTGTTTGCGTATTCGGAACACCGTAATCACCGTCATCATATTGACCGTATTTACTGTAGTTGTTCCAAATTTTTACGCCCCTTGCAACTCTCGCCGCCTGTGCTGTCTGTGTATCGCCTCTTGCGATAGCTTGTTCGATTACCTTTTTATAGTCAATATCTTCTATCGGATTGCCGTTATCATCAAAGAATGGATTTGAAGAATATAGCATACCCTTAGGAATTTGACCTGTAACTTGTGCTGTTGTTGCGTCACGTGATACTTTACCGTTAAGTACAGTTTCATTTCTTTGCACTTCGTTATTCTTTGCTGTTTCGTCTCTGTTGAACGCATTGTCGATTTGAACACCCATATCGGATAGGATTTTTCGTGCCTGTTCAATTTTTTGCGTTGAATTATAAGCGTTTTGCACCTTTGCATTATACGCGTCTAATACATTCTGTTGCGCCTGTGAGTATAGCGCCGCTTGCTGTCGCATTGCGTTTGCGGCACTGTAACTGTCAACATTACCGCCGTTTGAGGCTGTACCTAAAGCAAGCTGATTATTTCTTCCCTGTATAGCTGATAGATTATATTTACCAAGTATTGCTTTTGCCTCATCGGTAGAAAAAGGATTAGCTTTAACCAAGTTCATATAGTCGTTATAATCTTGCGTATTTGTTTTCATCAAGTCGTTATAATGGTCGAATAGATTACTTTGCTGTTGACCTACAAGGCTTGATGTGGTTTGACTTTTGCCTGTGTCTTGAACATAGTTTTTAAAAGCATTATCAAGCGTGCTGTTATCCCAATAAGATACCCCATTTGAACCTACCGCCGACGGCTTACCTATGTTTTTACCGCCTAAGCTAACCTCACCTGTCGTATCGTTATATTGAAGTGCATTGTCTATATCGCTTTGACTTAAACCGTACTTTGAGCCTAAGCCGTAAAAATACGGTCTAATCGCACTTTTACCGCTCTGTGCAAAGTAGTCATTAACATACTTCTTTGACGCGTCATATCCGCTGTTATAAAGCGTGTCAGCAAGCTTTGTGTCGCCATTTTCACGCATTTGTCCGTAATAGTTTTGTGCCTCGTTTGCTATTTGTGCCGTTTTCTTTGTATCGCCCTCTGCATTTGCATTGAGCCAATTACCTTTTAGCCGTAATATTGTATTTACGGCATCTTGCGTATTATATGCCATTCATTTTACCTCCTTATGCTATTCTTCTTGCACCGACATAGTCGCTACGTCCTGATAAATTGCTGATTTTAACGACATCACCTGTCTTTGGTGCCTGTATGTACTGTCCGTTACCTATATAAATTCCAACGTGTCCCGGAGCTGACGCACTACCGCCCGAGCCTCTGAAAAATACAAGGTCGCCTTCTTGCAAGTTATTCTTGCTTACGGCTTGCCCTACATTTATTTGGTCGTATGTTGTTCGTGGTATATCAATACCGCTTGCTTTCGCCGCGAGTTGTACAAGACCGCTACAATCAACACCGCTTGACGAAGTACCGCCGTATACATACGGTGTTCCCAAATACTGCTTTGCCGCCGCAACAATCTGCCGTCCTTTGGAAGAACCGCCTGACGAAGTGTTTGAATTGTTCGCATAGCTCAATCTGTTTAGATAACTTCTTGATGAATTACTTGATGAATTACTTGTATTTGAACCACTTACACCCTTAGCTGTGTTGTATAGTTTTCCCATAATAGAACTTACCTGTGTCGCCCAACTGCTATCTATTGCTCCGCCGTCTGTGTATGCATACCCCATTCCTTTCGGATTGTTACCTGTACCTGCTGAATTAATTGACTTTGCACCATACCCATTGTAGTATGTTTTCATAAATTCGCTTGCAAATTGAGTAGCACCTTGTGACATTTGACCGTATCTATGAGCATTACCCTCAGGATTAACATTTGTAGCACCGTAACCCCAAATATTATTGGTTTTCTTGGCTATGTTTGAAGTACCCCAACCGCTTTCCAAAGCTCCGATACCGAGTATTGCCAAAGCGCTCATACCTGTTGTTTTTTGAGCGTTGTATATACCCTCTGCGTCACTTGTTGATATGACTGAACTGCGATTAAAGTGCTTTTTAATGATTTCGGCTATTTGTGCTGTTGACAGTTTCGGAAGTTGCGTTGCTACGTCAAGACTTCCAAGCGACGAGCTGTCAAGATTTCCGTTAAAACCAACATTATCATCACCGTTTGAATTAATAGTACCACTGCTAAGAGCGGTACTATTTTCATTTTGAGTAGAATTTGATGAATTTGACATTGTGTTTGTTGGTTGAATACCTGTTGCTTGTGTTATCCATTCTCTAACCTTATCGCTTGTCGCACTGCTGTTTACAATCGGCTTATAATCAGCCATTTTATTTATAACCTGTCCGTCTCTTTTGCTGATGAACGGGTTAAAGGAATTTATGTTCGGTGCCGTTGCCGTATTTTGCTTTCCGTACAATGTATCAATTTTGTTTTTTAATTGATTACTCTGTTGTT